>OGOX01000023.1_pt1 | contig 132073 bp, 110 predicted proteins | sample 1552761 | NCBI WGS metagenome assembly OGOX01 (sample SAMEA2580212, study PRJEB22360) | human gut metagenome | biome: human gut; feature: human-associated habitat; material: faeces | place: Denmark | collected 2008/2010
GCTCCTGTTTGCAACAGGAGCATTGTGCCTGTCTCAATGTTGTGCTATAGTTCTATTTAAAGTCCAGTGAGAGGGGTGCACTACACACTCAACTCCGAGTTTTTTTAGTCGATTTCAGCTTCTTCCTTATTATCTTCTTCAATGGAATGAAATTTCTTCTTTTCCTCTTCCCATTTACCTTTGGCGATAAAATTTATGTCAGCAGTGGCTAATTGAGTAAGACGGAACAATTGCCTTTGAACTTCTCTTTGCTCGAAGAAGAATTTATCAACGGCCTCCCAAATGAAAACCCAATAAACAATATCGATAACTTCCGAGAAAATCGAGAGCCATAGCGAGGCATTTCTCGACATATTATCACTGTTCCTAGAAAAATAACTCATCAAAATATATACAATTACAAAGAAAATACCCGCTAGCAATAAATTCCAGCTCTTCTTGACCACATCACTTTTTTGCTTCTTAGTTTCTGAAAACTTAAACAAATAATGATTCTTTACTTCTTTAGCCAGCAACTTATCAAACTTAGCATCTTTTTCTTCAACATAGAAATCAATAGATAATGGCTTTTCTACTTCAGTATAAATAGCCTCATCTTCTATGAATTCTAAAATATCTGGATGGATTCTTGTTCCACCAGAATATAGATTTAACGCTGTTGTTTTTCTAAGATCAACTTTTACATGAGCTCTTCCATCAGACTCGACCATCGAATCGGAATGTTCTTTGACCCAGTCAGTCTTGGATTGACTCAATCTATGAAATCTTTTAGCTAAATCTTTTGCTTCCTCACTTTTCATATTTAATTTTCCTTCTTTCTGAAATAACTATATTGGTTATATCATCAAATATTTCATATAAATACATACCATCAATATATGGATTCATAAAAAGCTTATTCAAATTTTTATTGCTGACTATTTTAGTACCATTCTTGCATAAAGTGAAAACTGAGCCTGGTTTATTTGTTCGATTGTAGAAAGAATAATTATTTCCTTCATAATCAAAACTAACTTTTCTACCCGAAGCAATCATTACGATGAAACACATTAATTCATCATTTGAAATTCTATCAAATCTATCTCCTGCCTCCAAATCAAAATAAATGTATCCATCATCGCCACTGGGCATGTAGAAATTTTTATGAGGGAATAATAGATTCCATAGAATTATAGGAACCCTATCGAACATCTTTTTTGATATATCATCTCCAAATGAAGAAATGAATGCACTAGCAAAATCATATCCTTCAAGACTAAATATTGGTTCATTTAGAAAACAACTTACGTAAGTATTACAATTCGATCCTTCATCTAAAGACCATTTATCGGCAAACGCTGTATCTAAATCCATTTCCAAAATTCCAATTTGTGAAAAACACCAATACAACATGTTATAAGATTGATAAGCAAAATAAAAAGCAGTCATTTGTTTAAACAAAGAAAGGTCTTGATCATGTTTTAATAAAGAATGAACATATTCAGTTAATTCCTCGTCACCATTTTTCTTTAAGAAACTATTCAATAATAGGATTGTTTTATCATATAGATAATCGTAATTTAGTTCATCTTCATTATCATTACCGTCTTTAAGAGAGAGCTCCATACGGGTAAATTCTAAAAATTCCGAATTATATTTGAATTGACCAAGTTCTTTATAATTCAAATCATTAAGGAATACATCAAAATAAGGTTTATTATCATCAGGTGCAACTTTTAGTTTCAAATAATCCAAATAATTAAATGCTATTCCAATATATGCAGTAAAATCCATAACAGTTCTCCTTATTTAAGGTTATTATAAGATATGAAGGCAATATAAGAAAGAAATAAAAAAGTTAGAGTTAACTTTTTATTGACATTTAAAAAATACCAAATATAATACTCACACGAAAGGAGGGAGTATGCGACTATACGATGCTGAAAATGAAAGCTATAGTCTCAACGACATGTCCATCATGCTCGCGGCTATGCCAAATTCTACTCCTGTCCTTTTAAATAAGGTCAGGGAAGTAGCTAAGAACTTAGCTATGAATTACCCGATTAGTTGGCGGGAAATCGCTAATCTCAGCTTAATGAGAAGAATCCAATTGAATTATTCAAACGGAGAATTAAAAAGTGGAATAAACAACCTTAGCGATTTAGTTGATGCGATGAAGATTTCTTTAGATGAATTAGGAAGTAAGTATTCAATTCCTAAAGATGATAGAATCATCCTTAAAAGATGTACTTCATTTGCAAAGGGGCAGCAGTTCTTAAGACCATCAGAAAAAGCAATTAAGGATTTCCTAGGCTTATCTCAAAAAGGCTTAGAATCATTGACTCGAGAAATGATTTATGTAGGATCGAGTCAAAGCGATGAAATTCAACCTGCTACACAACAGCAGTTAAACTTAATCGACAAAGCTATCAGGGCTTTTTCACCGGGTAAGAAGAATTTCAAAGTTCTTGACGCAAGATGTGGATATGGATTGACTTCTAGCTTTCTGTATCTCAATAAGAAGTCGAACGAGAGCATGGAGTTCTACGGAATCGATTCAGATCCAGCTAAAATCATTATTTCAAGAATCAACGCCCTAGCAAATAATGAGGACTTCAACAATTATCAATGTGAAGACTTGCTTACTACAAAGTTTGAAAAAGGACCTTATGATGTTGTAATCGGTGATATTCCGTGGGGGAGCAAAACTAAAAAACTTAAGGAGTATAAGGAATTAATTTCTAATTCCAAGTATTCCAAAGAGCTTGAACAATGCGATACTCTCGATTGGGTTTACGCCTTAAAGATGATTTCTGCTTTGAATAAAGATGGCGTAGGAATTTGGTTCACAAATTCAAAATCCTTAACATCATCCAAAAACAAACAAATTGTTGAAACAATCATAAAAGAAAACCTGATTGCTTCAATAATTAGGCTTCCTAAAGGGTCGACTAGTTTGAACTCAACTGCTCCAGTGATGGTCATATTCAAGAATGGAAGAAGATTTAAGGATTCTTTGATTCAAGTTGATGCTAGACAGTTCGTACAAAAAGGACGTAAGAACATTTACCTACCTATCGATGAAATCCTATCACAAGCCACAGGAAAAAGTAAGTCTGTTCTATCTCAAGCGATGAATCCATCTACGATGATTGCAGATGAGTCGGAAAAAGAAGAAATTTTGCTCAAGGATGTCACTGATGATATATTCAGAGGTACGGATATGCTAACTGATGATTTCATCTCAAATCATCTATCCAAAGGAACTGATGGATATAGTGTATTGAGAATTAATGACTTGACATATGGCAATACTAGCATTTCAAAAGAGAATTCAACTATTGCATTGTCAGAGGAAGAAAAGAAAGAACTGGATAAATATATTTTGAAAAATGGAGATATTCTTATCAAAAGTCGTGGAAATGTAAACTCAGGATACCCATTTTCAAAAGAAATTAACAAATTACCACTTTGTTTCGTATATAATGGTAGTCCTCAAAGAATTATAGCTACTGGATCTTTCATGGTCGTGAGACCCAATAAGAAGGAGCTAGATTCTAACTATCTGAAATTCTATTTGCAAAGTAGGATAGGGGTAGAGGAACTAAACCTTCTGGGTTGTGGTAAAAATTCCTTTCTGTTGACGAAAGGAAGCTTAGGAAACTTAAGGTTACCTATGATGGAGTTGTCGAAACAAGAAGAACTTGGCCGTGATTGTCTTAACTATTCGATGTCAATTGCGACCGCTTTCAATGAATTTGAAAGAAAATTAACAGAATTTATGAATTATCTCTATGAAAGATTCAAGAAAGGGGATTAAAATATTATGGAAGAGGAAAACAAAGAGATGGATATGAAAATCGAAGCCAAAGGCACTGAAGCCTTATTGGAGTATGCCAAGACCACCGGCATGCAAGTTAACGAAGATGGATCGCTACCTTTCATCGGATTCGTGGTAGGAAAACCATTCAAAGGAAAATCTACAATGACCCCTCCTCGTAACAAGGAAGACGAGGGAAGCTATGTGCATCTTTCTTCTCAAGATGTCACTGGAGAAGAATTTGCTTATCCTAGTGGAGAATTGGATGTTCGCTCAAATCGTGAAGTAAAGCATTATATCGCTCAAGACTACGATGTCTTGATCACCAACAGAAAGACTAAGGGTAGTGCTGATTATAGAGTCTCTATTCTCAGAATCAAGCCTGGGCAAAAAGTTGTCATACCCGACAACGTTATCGCTATTCGTCCTACCTGCCCTGAAATGAGCACCGCACTTAGAGATTACCTCAATCTTGAATCCACACGTGAACAAGTAAGAAACTTAAATCCTTCACCTGTTTATTCAATCACCACCAAGGCTATTCAATCATTAAAAATTCCTGGTGAAGTAATCGACAAATAATGATAAGTCAATTTTCATTAGCCGAGAAAAAGTTCAATCCTGGAATAGACTTTTCAAAGGAAGAACTTCTTTCAATAAATATAGGTGAAGATAAATTTGAAGTTTCCTCACCTAGGGATGCTTTTCTAAAATTCATCCAATACTTTTACAACAAAAACAAGTGGGTAATGCGTGAAGTGATGATTAAAAAACACGGCTTTCTTCAAGCTTATTTCTATCAAGATGAAAACTCGAAAAATCCATTGAAAGTGATAGATGGATTATATATGCGTGAGATAAGCCAAGAAAGAGCAGTTGACCTTTTGATAAAAACAATCATTTATTTAAAGCTAGAAAACTTTTCAATAGAAATAAAATAGAACCTGTCTGACAGGTTCTATTTTTTTACTTTTCAACAGACTTTAGAATATAAAGAATTCCGATTGTTTTAGGTCCACAATGCGTACAGACAACACATCCAGCATGAGTATGATGTATGTTTTCAACAGGAATGTATTTCGATAAAGCATCAATAATTTGTTTGTCTTCACCGTTCATGCAATCTGAATCTGTAACGAAGACATGAGATGTATCCATATTTGGCAAATCTTTAACGAACTTTTGAATTTGAACATCGACAGCCTTTGCGTACTTTCCTATCAAAACCTTCCCTACAGACATACCATTGTCCTTTACGACGATTACTGGATGAAGTTGAAAGACAGATGAAGCCCATCTAGTCAACGAATTACATCTTCCACCTTTATAGAGATAATCCAATGTATTGATGCAAAATTTTGAATTCACTAAAGGAACAAACTTTCTAACTTCTTCTGCAATCTCATGAACATCCATACCTTTATCTCTAAGTTCACACATCTTCAAAACTAAAAGACCTGTACCTGTGGATAAATTTTGAGAATCGACGATTTCAATTCTGCCTTCAGGGAATTCCCTTGATGCAACAGTTGCATTGTTGATTGTCGAAGACAATCCGGATCCAATACCTGTAAATATAATGTAGCATCCATCATCGATATAAGGCTTGAAGTAATCAATGAATTCTTGAATATTGATTGCACCACTTTTAGGTGTTTCGCCTAATTCTTTGACTTTATCATATAGTTGTTGAGGTGTGATAGTTACTCCATCTAAATAATCTACTCCTTCCTTTGGAAAAGTGACATGAAGAGGTACAACTCTAACTTTATACTTCTCTACTAATTCAGGACTTAAATCAGCTGTGGAATCAGCTATAACAATAACTTCATTCATTAAAAAGATTCTCCTTATGAAAATAGGGCTTTCATGCTTTTATTTTACCACTACTTTATATTAAAAAAAGTAAGTTCATCAACAATTAAGGTATTAAAAATATTAGTATAGGAAACTGAGAATAATTGCAGTCTCAAACCAAGGATTTTCTTTTAAAAAATAAGTAAATTTACGCTTGCTTTATAAAAAGATAGTAGTATAATCTCTCTTGCACTTGGGACATAGCGCAGCTTGGTAGCGCACTACCTTGGGGTGGTAGGGGTCGTGAGTTCAAATCTCACTGTTCCAACCAGTTAGAAATCAATAAATCCATACTTAACTGTATGGATTTTTTCATTTCTAGCATTTAATTAAATCTTTGATATTTGTTCACTGATTACTATAATTAAAACAAGGGAAATTAATACATGAGTTCATTAAAGGTCATTTCATTTGGAATATACGAGGATAACCAGAATCCAATCAATCACATTTATAAAGATGATGAAGTCTTATATATGGATGGTTGTTTTTGGGATACTAATACATGGGTCTTTGGGTATTTGAATGGATATAAAGGTAAAACTGAAAATGAACTTATCAGTTATTATGAATTGATTTGTAAAAAGAGACTTTATTTAAAATATAGAATAATATCAGCACCTGAATATATGAAAAACATAATTCCAATAATGGACAAGCATAATGAGTTATATAAAAAGGCTAGTAAATATAAAAGAATGCGGCATGGAAACCCAGACGTCGATTTGTATTTTGATCATCACAACAGATACAAATATGAAATAGAAAATGCTCATTTCGATATCGCAGTATCAAATATTTTTTTCGAGTATGAATGGAATGATCATATTACTAGAGTTAGGTTTTTAGAAAAGAGAAAAGATGCTTCGGATGAAGAAAGAAAATATTATATGGAAAGAAGCATGTTATCTTTTTATCATCAAGAAATAGCCTACTTTAAAGATGATTTAAGTGAAGCTAAGAATCAATACAAATCATTCATGAAAAATGCAAATAAACTGATTAAAAATAGAAAATCATTATTATTTGTTGCAACTAGAAAAGTAAGTAGATATCAAACGATTAAAGAAATGACTATTGATGAGTTTTCCTTCGATGAATACATCCACGGTTATAATGACATATATAGAATAAATAACAGCAATTATAATAAAGGATAATCGCTAATACTTAAATCTAATATTCCTTCAGAGCAAATATCTTCATCTATTTTTAATTGATTTTTTAATTCAAATATACTATCAAACTTTGTTTCTTCTCTTATTGCTCTTTCAAATATAATCCTAATTTTTTGCCCATAAACATCTTTGTTAAAATTATCTAATATTGTTGTTTCTATAATAGGTTTATCTAATTTATTAATTGTCGGATGAACTCCTATATTAGTCATAGAATGATACATAATTCCATCAACAATTGTATAAGTCTTATATACACCATTCTTAGGGATGATTTGTCCATTTAACGGAGACATATTCAAGGTAGGAAATCCAATCTTTCTACCTTCTTTAAATCCATGCAATACTGTGCTTTCAAAAGAATAATAATGAGAACAAAGATCAACATAATCTTCAAGCAATCCATCTTTCAATTTGCTTTTGCACAAGGTGGTAGAAATCTTGTAATTATTATCTGTTATTAAGTCGACTATTTCGACTTTAAAACCGTGGCTGATGAAATCAGTGGGTTTGCCAATACCTTTGTATCCAAAAGTAAAATCTGTCCCTATGTATATTTCTTTTGTATTAATAGGCTTAATTATATTATCTATAAATTCATTTGGATTTAATTTAACCAAGTTTTCATCATAGTCCAAAACGATAATTCCATCGATGAATCCTAGCTTTTTTATATCATCAACCTTATTGTTTGTAGACATGATAAAATCAGGATTTGATCCTCTTATTCTTGTTTTAAAATCATCGCTGAAAGTCAAAACATATTTCTTGAGCTTTGATTTTTTTAATTTTTCTAATACATTTAAATGGCCTTTATGCAGACAATCAAATTCACCGATGGCTAATGCAATTCCATTTCCATCATTTTTTATTTCATTTAAAGTTGAAAGTCTATATACAGGGACATTCTTATAGCTAATTCTAAATCCTCTAAGACATTTAAACTCTTCTCCATCTCTTTCATAGAAATTAACGAGTTTACCTATTTTATTAAAACTAAAGAAATAATTAGATTTAATACTATCATTCTTAAACTTATTTCCGTTTAATATTATTTTTTCATTAGATTCATCGACGAAAAACAAACTAGATTCTTTGATAGATTTATACACAGGAATGATATCATTCTCATTGACTTCATTAATCTTCTTTGCTTTTGAAACATCAAAATCACCGACTGTAACTCTTCTCAATCCAGTCAAATGGCCGACAGTTCCAAGTCTTTTAGCTATATCTTCTCCCAATGTTCGTATATATGTACCTTTTGATACATCGCATTTAAAAACAACTACATCATTTTCAGATTCTATAAACTCGATAGAATAAATTTCAATTTTCTGAGGCTTTAAAACTACTTCCTTTCCTTCTCTAGCTAAATCGTATGCCCTTTTGCCATCGATATGTTTTGCTGAATAAGAAGGTGGAATTTGTAGTTGTATTCCTTTAAACGAATTTAATACATCAATTATTTTTTCGTTAGAAAGATTATTAAAACTCATTCTTTCGATTAGTTTTCCAGTCTTATCGCCTGTATCAGTTTTCTCACCCAATTTCAACGTCGCAATATAAGTCTTCCTATCATCATTAAGATAGGAAAACATTTTTGTTCCTTCACCTAATCCTATAACTAATAATCCAGTTGCAAAAGGATCTAAAGTTCCTAAATGTCCTACAGATTTAATATGAAATTTCTTTTTTATCTCATTATCGACATCGCGAGATGTAACGCCTTCTTCCTTGTCTATAAGCAATAATCCATGGCTCATATCAAATCCTCCAAACATCAAATTTTTATATATATTATATTTAAATTAGCTAATTACTAAATTGGTTATCTAAGATAAAAAAGAGCAAACAAAAAAGTGGCAACTGCCACTTTTCTAAAATGAAATTAAATACTATCTACCGTACCAGCGATTCTTGATTTGATCCAATGTCGAATCCAAATCAGGTTCTGCCATAGCAGCGATAGCAAACATGTAAGAAGGCATTGGAAGTGAATCATTTTCGCTGAATTCCAATGTTTGACCAACATAGTCATTCTTACGATTACGAAGAACATAATACATCTTGCCATCGACCAAGACCAAAGTCTTGCTACCTGAAGTAGAAAGGACAGTTCCTTTAATCATCTTTTCTTCTGCCATATACACTCCTCCTGTGTGTTAAATTTAATTTTACTACATAATTATCAGTTGAGAAAGGGTTTACACTACAAAAGTAGTATCCACCCTAAACCCGCCATTATTATATTTGATAAAAATTAAAATGATAGGAAATATGAACGCTTTCATATAAAAGTGCTTTTATAGAAAAAGCCGCAATGAGCGGCTTAATATACTATTTAGTTTTTTTTGCTACAGCTTTCTTAGTAGTTTTTTTCTTAGTCGTCTTTCTTGGCTTCTTTGGCTTATCTAAATCCTTCAAAGTCATCTCAGGCTTTTGAGCCTCTTCCAAGATCATATCTATTCTCTGCCCTTTATCGAAGAGATCGTCCTTCTTGAAAACTATTTGAGGTACTTTATAAATATCTAGTCTCTTAGCTAAAGCAGAGCGAATTCTTCCACGATTATCATCGAGGAACTTCATCAAATCGTCTACTTTATTAGGATCCAAGTGTGTAACAAATACAGTTGCCACTGTATTGTCGATATTCATTTTAACCTCATTGATACAGGCCAAGGAAGTCAAATCACACTTGAACTCATCATTGAGAATAATATCAGAAATATCTTTGAAAACGAGCTGTGCAATACGTCCTTTTTTATCAGCCATCTTGTCTCTCCTCTTCCATGCCGAAGCACTCAATAGTATCTTCTTCTTCAATCTTAAAGTTGCTTGCTATTGTCAATCCACATTCAGTCTTAGTTTTAGCTTCCTTGATATCATCTTTAACATGCTTTAAAGAAGTTAATTTTGATGTTTCTACCAATTCTTCTTTTCTAAAGATTCTAACTTGTGAATTTGATTTCAAGACTCCATCAGTCACATAGACACCAGCGATTAAACCTGCTTTAGATGATTTGAAGATAGCACGAACCTCACCATGTCCATAGACTTTTTCCACAAAGATAGGTTTGAGCAATCCTTTCATAGCTTTGGTTATGTCTTCTGTCAAATGATAAATAACATCGTAATGCCTTATTTCAATGTTTTTCTCTTTAGCTAAAGCCGAAGCTAATGCCGAAGCGTGAACGTTGAAAGTAATGATTGAAGCATGAGATGCTTCAGCTAAGACTACATCACCTTCACTGACTTCTCCAGAAGCACAGCGTATAAGCTTCAAATTTACAGAAGGAACTGATAGCTTATTCAAAGCATCCTTCAAAGCTTCAGAAGTACCTTGAGTATCGCTCTTCACAATCAAATTAATTGTTGATTCACCTTCATCCTTATTCATTTGGGCAAAAGCAGTATCCAATGAAATACCTTGAGATCTATTCTTGCTCAAAGCCTTTTGCTGACGTTGACTTGCAATATCTCTTGCTTCTTTATCAGTTGAAAATGCTCTGAATATATCACCTGCTGTAGGAACCTCAGAGAATCCCAAGACAGCAACAGGAGTAGAAGGACCAGCTTCTTTAACTGGCTTTCCATATTCATTAATCATTCTTCTAACTTTGCAATAAGCATTTCCGACGACTAAGAAATCACCGATGTGCAAAGTTCCGTTACGAACAAGCAATGTTGCCTTGGCACCTTCTCTTTTATCCATTTGAGCATCGATGACTGAACCTTCAGCCAATCTGTTAGGATTTGCCTTGAGTTCCAACAATTCAGCTACTGTTAAGACATTGTCCAACAGTTCATCGATTCCCTTTCCACTCTTTGCTGAAATCTTGCAACAAACAGTATCACCGCCCCATTCTTCAGGTGTCAAATTAATACCTGCAAGCTCACTCATAACTTTTTCAGCATTAGCACCGGGCTTATCACACTTGTTGACAGCAACGACAATAGGAAGATTAGCTGCTCTTGCGTGATCTACTGCCTCTTTTGTTTGAGGCATGACACCATCATCAGCTGCTACAACCAAAATAGCAACATCACCAATCTTGGCACCTCTAGCACGCATAGCTGTAAAAGCTTCGTGACCCGGAGTATCCAAGATAGTGATTTTCTTTCCTTTCACTTCCTTTTGGTAAGCACCAATTTCTTGTGTGATACCACCGGCTTCTCCTTCAGCGACTCTAGAATGACGAATTCTATCGATCAAAGTTGTCTTACCATGATCGACATGTCCCATAACGACAATGACAGGAGGTCTTTCAACTAAAGTTGAAGGATCATCTTGAATGTTTTCTTTGCTAAAGTCGGAGGGATCTACTATTTCTTTTCTTTGGAAATCTATTCCGTGTTCGATACAAATCTCAGCAATCAATTCATCATCCAAAACTGAATTAATATTGAGAAGTTTTCCCTTCAAAAAGAAGGATTTTACAATTTCAGAAGGATTCAATCCTAACTTCTTGGCAAGCTGGTCAACAGTGATATCACCTTCGTAGACGAAGATTCCATTCTTGATTTCACCACTGCCTTTGGGTTTACTGAAGTGCTGCTCTTGAGCCGCACGAGGCACATAACCTTCTTTCTTTTTCTTCATTCTTGATTGTTTACTCATGCCTTACCCCCTTTTAATAAACAAACGCAATATAAAATATTAAATTGCTTTTTACAAATTCTAATTAATTAAACTATCTTCTCTTCTCGTCATCATCATACATGGAGTCATAATAGTCATCGTATTCTTCGCTGTCATCGAAATCATTGTTATCGTCTTCGTATTGATCGTTGTCCAATTGTTTAAGCTCATCCTCGGTGTAAATATCCATGCGAACTTTAGATTGTTCAACAGGTTGAGTTTCTTTCTTAGGCTCTTCCTTCTTCTTATCAGTCTTAGGCTTATTGTAGGTCCATGACTTACGGTTGCCTTTGTTCTTGCTCTTCTCACGATCACGCTCGATTTGATGTTCGATATCTTCAATACTCTTACGAGCATGACCAGTGATTTCGACATGAGCTTCATCAGGTGCAACAGTCTTAGAAGTTTCGATAGCGTATTCTTCAGGCAAAATACCTTGCTCCTCTTCTCTTTGAGATTGAAGTCCGAGTTTGACATTTTGTTCATCTACAGCCTTTGCCTTCTCATCTGCTTCTGCTTGCTTCAAAGCATCTACAGCACCCTTGGCCTCTTCAGGAACAGCAGCAACAGGGGATTCGACAGCTTGTACATTATCGATTTGTTCTTCAACAGGAGCTTCGACAGGTGCTTCAACGACAGGCTCATGAATAATAGTAGAACTATTAGCTTCATTTTCTTCCCTAGAAGTCTTAGCTTCTTCTAATTTCTTGAGTCTTGCATTTGCTTCTGCAATCAATGTTGCGACAGGAGTATATGAAATATTCATTGCCAAAGCTTCATCGACTTCCATAATCCTCAAATCGTGACCGATAAGTTTTCCGGCAAGCCTTACGTTGCACCCCATTTTTCCAATTGCAACTTTCTTATTTCCGTTAGCGCAAATAGCATAGATGTTATCTGAAGGATTGTTTGCAGGTGGGAATCTTAATCCTACGATATCAGCTGGTTTCAAAGCATTGAGAATGTTTAAAACCTTATCTTGAGTGTATTCGGAGAAATCGACTGTTTCTCTTCCTAACTCTGCCAAGATATTTCTTGAACGATTAGCATTTTGACCGACTAAAGCTCCAGTGGCCGATACATTAGGAAGATTAGACATGACCATCATCTTTGTTCTGACTCCAGCCATACGAGCAATCTTCTTGATGACAACTGTACCGTCAGCTACTTCGGGGACTTCATTTTGGAATAAGGCCTTGACGTATCCTTCACTTGTACGTGAAACACGCAATGAAGGCTTGCCGTCTTCTCTATTGATAGTTCCAATCAAGAAGGCTTTGATAGGTTGTCCTTCTTGGAAATTATCGGATTCAAGCAAATCCATTTTTTCTAAAACGCCAGAAGCTTTTCCAAAGTCTGCTACAACTCTCAGTCTACCAGCTTCGCCTTCGACTGATTGAACGACACCGGTGATATTGTGGCCGATCATCTGCTTCACACTTTCGTCCAAAGCTTCCATAGCCTCTTTCTTCATACGTTGTCTGAAATCGGAGTAGACACGGCGTGTGTAAAGAACACCGAGTTCTCTATTGTCGATTTCGACTTCAGAGAGGCCACCGACTTTGATGTCGACTAAATCATGTGCTTCTTTTTCCATAGATTCAGCCTTAGCAATTTCGTCGTCTCTAGCTTTAAGACAAGCGGCTTTTTCATTTTCGTCGATAGCTAAATCAGCTTTCTTTTCCCAAGTTTTTGCTGTATCACGTACTTTGGCGGCATCCTTCAATTTGGCAGTAGCCATATCCTTCTTGAATTGAGGAACTCCATTTTCTTGAGCTTTTTCCAAATCTACTTGATAAAAATCGTCTTCGATATCATCATCGGTAGGAACGATTTCCCAAGCATCACAAATATGATATTTTCCACTTTCCCAATCGATATAAATGGTGGCTTTCAAATCAGCAGAGTTATTCAACTCTTTGTTGTTCTTGAATCCATTCTTGATACACCACCAGTCCTTATAAGACTTGAGCATTGACTCAGTCAACAATTCCTTGACTTTGTCGATAGGAAGAGACTCTTGGTCATGCAATTCGACCATAGCATTAGCGAAGGCTTTTACATCAAAAGTACCATCGCTAGTCTCAACATTTTTCTTTGTTCTTGCCATAATACAAATCCTTTAAATTTTTCCTTTAAATAATTAGTTCAAGGTTCAGGCCTTGATGACGAAACGACAATTTTTAATGTCTGAATAAGGAATCTTATAAACTTTCTTTCTTCCTTTGATGAAAGTTTTAAGCTCCACAGTCGTTCCATCGTAACTTTCCAAAGTTCCAAACACTTCTTTTTCTTTCATATTGTCAGCCTTGACACCGATATAATATCCAATTACTTTTCCCAAATCTTCCTTAGGAAAATCTCTTTCGGCTCCGGGGCTTGTGACATCCAAAGTGTAAGGGGAATCAAGTTCCTCAACTTCATCAAGTTTTAGGGAGAGAGCATCGGAATACACGGTAATTTGATCTAGTGTTATCGCATAATCCTTATCGACAGAGACTTCCAAAAACTCAGTACCATCTTCCATATAGGCTCTGACACCATAGAGTTGATAGCCTAACTCATCAGCTATTTTCTTAGCTATTTCTTCTACTTTTTGTAGTGCTGTTTTTTTCATATTCCTCCTTCCTAAATGAAAGGGCGAGCCACACTGGGCTCGCCCTAGATCTTACGATTTAGTGCCTGTTCCTTTCAGAACACAAAAATTCTAGCATAAAGAGGAAAAAGAAACAAGCGACTATTAACTATTTATACAACAATTATTTAGAAGAATTCTTCTTTGTGGAATTACGTTCGATAACTTTGGTTGAGAATCTCCAAACTTTATTTTCCTCAGCCAATCCATCTCCCAAAAGTTTGGTGACCATACGCATAGCGATTTGACCAACCCAAGCCATATCCAAATCCATTGAAGAGATTTGAGGACGACATATGGAAGAATACTTTGTTCCAATGATACTCATTACTTCATTATCTTCAGGTACGGAAATTCCGTTATCTGTGCAGTAATTACAGATAGCAGCTGCCAATGAGTCACGGGCAGCGATGAAGAAGTGTCCTTTCTTTCCATTTTGTTCGATGAACTCTCCCATCTTTTCTTCATACAATCTGCTATAAGAGTCTATGATATCAAGTGTGGAGAACTTCATGTTTTTGTCTTTGCAGAAATTTGCTACAGACTCTCTAAGGTCTTCCATCAAGATTCCATCTCCTTCACTCTTCAAGAAGACGATATCTTCTGCAGTATTCTCATTGAAATGCTTTGTCAAGTAAGAAATCAAAGCAGTCTTATAATCCATAACTATCGATCCGAAAGCATTTCCTTTCATCTCGTGTCCGATGATGATTAAAGGAATCTTGTAGTTTTGAATAGTCATGATTTCATCAATAGATAATTGATCATCATAGATGACTGCTCCATCGACATGAGAAGAAATCAATTTCTCAATTGTCTTCATAGCATCGCTTTGGTTAGGTCCTGTGACGAACAAGTCTGTCTGATAGCCATAGGTCTTTGCAACCTTGACCATACCATTGAGCATGTTAGAAGTATAGACATAGAAGTTGTCAGGCATCAAGATACCGATGTTAGTGGTCTTGGATCTTGCCAAACCTTGAGCCAAAGCACTAGGTCTATAACCCAATCTAGCAATTGCTGCCTCTACCTTTTCTCTTGTTTCTTTTGTGACATTAGGGCGATGATTGATGACACGAGAAACAGTAGCCAAAGAAACATCAGCTGCTTGGGCAACTACATAGATAGTTACTCTCTCCTTTATACCGCTGTTGTTTCCACCATTCATGTTTTCGTTTTCCATAAATTTTGAAAATCCTCCTTTATAAAGCTAGAATGAACGATTATATTCTAAAATATTATAAAGCTATGAAAATGAGTGTCAACCATTTTCATAAGATGTAAGCAATGAAAATCGAATAAAATTGAGGTTTTATAACATTTTTCTGTAAAGGCTTACAGGGCTAAAGACCACTTTTTAGCAATATTTCTGATGTTATCATCGGACAAGAATTCGAGCAAACTATCACTGTCTTTCAATTCAACATCTTTAGTCAAATCATAAATTCCACTGAACAATTTGTCCTCGATTGATTTTGGATTTAAATAATCCGAATCCTTAGAGCCATCCAAGCATTCTTCAATCAAAGCAATCATTATTCTTCTGATATACACAATAAATGAATTCTCAATCCAAAAATCATAATTTAAGGAAGATGGGATCTCTTTCTTCATATTCAAATAGAAAGGAAGTCCGTCATTTTCGTCATGATAAAGATCGATGAACAAATAATCATATTTTTGAATATCTTTAGATTTCAAGAATGAATAAGCATCAGCTTTAATAATATTAAACTTATTTTTATGATTGAAGAAAGGATAAATATTCTTATTGAAAAGATTGATAATCGTTTCATTATTATCAATAACAGTCACTTCATCAACATCTTCTTTTTGAAGACACATATAAGCGAAATAACCCAATCCCAATCCGAAGGTCAAAACTTTACCTTTTGCCTTAGCGATAGAAGATTTCATTGTCTCAATCTCATAAGGAGTGATACTCATCCAAATTCTTTCTTTATCTACCAACTCCAAATAATCAAAAGATTGAGAGAAGAAACCTAGATGATTAATTTCAGAATAATAGTCTTCTTTAGAAGCTTCAACATCTTTATAAATAAAGCCTTCATATGGCAAGAAAGTGTTTTTTATCAGAGATAAACTGCCTTGTTTAGCTTTTAAAGGATTAACATTCTTTAAATAAGCATTGCATGAATATGTCTTAGAATCCAATTCATGCACAATTTCCAATCTATTATTCCTCAAAGAAGTACCTAAGTCAGAAATTGTGGCACCTATATCCTGAAGTAAGGAAGAAAAATAAGCTTGTGAAAGAGATATTCCATTCTCTTTTGACATAGTTTTTAAATCTAATGAAGTCAAGTCAGCATAATTTTCTTGAAGAAATGCGTTGTAGAAATCAGAGGCGGTCAAAGAATCGTCTCTTCTAAGACAAATCTTTTCAAATAAATCTTTCGCTTTTTTATCAAATTCAATTTTCATAATAACTCCAAAGTGACTGGGCAATGATCGCTACCCATCACATCATTTAAAATTTCAGCTTCCTTTACTTTATCTTTTAAGCAAGAAGAAACTAAGAAATAGTCTATTCTCCATCCAGCATTTCTTTCTCTAGCCTTAAATCTATAAGACCACCATGAATATTTCACTTCATCTGGATGAAGCAATCTGAAGGTATCGACCATATCACAAGAAGAAAGAAGATGTCTCATCGCCTCTCTTTCCTCATCAGTAAAACCTGCATTTTGATGATTAGATGCTGGGTTCTTTATATCTATATCTTCTTTTGCAACATTTAAATCACCTGTTAGAACAACAGGTTTCTTTGCTTGAAGAAAGGCCAAATATCTTTCTAAATCTTTTTGAAATTCCATTCTAAAAGGCAAGCGTTTTAACCCCTCGCCAGAATTTGGAACATATAGACAAACAAAATACAAATCCTCAAATTCTAAAGTTATCGCTCTACCTTCTTCATCGTATTTACCATCGATTAAACCATAATGAACGCTTAATGGCTCTTTCTTAGAAAAGACCGCAACTCCCGAATAACCTTTCTTTACTTTAGAAATTGTCTCATAGAAATGATAACCATCCATCTTCAAAGGAAATTTATCAGGATCATCAGTGGACATCTTGGTCTCTTCGATTCCAATCACATCCAAAGCTAGCTTTGAAAAGACTTCATTTAAATCCATCTTTCCTTGGATAGCGCGGATGCTATTTACATTAAAAGAACAATATTTCATGGAAAATCCTTATAAAAGATTTTTATCCATCAATTCCTTGCGAAGGATATCTGATGTAGCAAAATCTTTTTGTTCTCTAGCTTTATCGTACTTCTTCAAGAGCTCCAAATCTTCATCGGTCAATTTTGGAAGATCAAATTTCAATCCTAACAAATCATATAGCTTTAAAAGAGTACCAAACACTTTAGACAATTGTGCTTCATCTGGAATCGGTCTTCTCAATAAACTTAAAGCACCTTTGATTTCACCTTCCAACACTGTAATTGCATTTGCAATATTTAAATCATCGCTTAAACAATCGACAAATTTGTTTACGATATCATCATCCAATGTAGTTTGAAAATCAGGATAATATCTTTGCAATCTATAATTCAATTTTTGTATTGTACTTCTATATTTTGCTTCATCATTCAAAGCTTTCTGTATTGCTTCCTCAGAAAAAGCGATAGGAGCACGATAATGAGATTGATAGAAGAACAATCTCATGACATTTCCTGAATATTTAGCCAAAAAGTCTTTAGCCAGAACAACATTTCCTAGACTCTTCGACATCTTAACCCCGCCAGCCGCTGTCAAAAATCCGACATGCATCCAATACTTAGCTAATGGAGTTCCATCATATGCAATAGATTGAGCTCTTTCGTTTTCGTGATGAGGGAATTTCAAGTCGAATCCACCGCCATGAACATCGACCATGGGTTGATTGAACACAGACTTTATCATCACTACACATTCAGTATGCCATCCAGGTCTTCCTTTTCCAAAAGGAGAATCGAACTTAATTCCTTGATCATCAGTCACTTTCCACAAAGCGAAATCACCTGGATTTTCTTTATTAGTGTTTACATCAATTCTACTTCCAGCTTGGTTGTTTTCTAAGACTGTCTTTGAAAGAGAGCCATAATCGGCAACATTTCCTACTCTAAAGTAAACATCGCCTCCGACTTGATAAGCGAATCCTTTATTCATTAAGACTTTTATAAAATCACCGATTCTAGTCATCCAATTAGAAACTCTTGGATGATCAAACAATGGCATGAGATTCAATTTGTCTAAACAATCTTCATAAGCTTTGATATAGAAATCAGTCAACTCTTTTTCAGTCTTTCCTTCTTTTAAAGCTTCGTTGATAATCTTGTCATCTATATCAGTATAATTAGAAACAACCTTTATAGAATATCCGACCTCTTTTAAAAGTCTACTGAAGACATCAAAGACCACAACTGGTCTCATGTTTCCTAAATGAACATAGTTATAAACTGTAGGTCCACAGTAATACATCGAAAATTCATCTTTCTTTTGAACCACTAAATCGACCACTTTTCCAGCTGCAGTATCAAAAATCTTGATTTTCTTAGTTACGGACATAAAAGCCTCCTAAAAACGCCTTATTATTTTAAACTTCAAACAATAAGAAAGAAAGATAATTATTTAATCTTTACTATTTGCAAAGCCAAAAAGTTGAGTTGAGAGCAAATTCGATCGTTCAAATTCTTAACTCTGTTTTGTATATGGAGTAAGTAGTTAGATTGACCATCGAGGAAGGCTTTATTGTTTTCTTGCTCTTCAAATTTGTTCTTTTTAAAATATTGATGAGCTAATGTATTTCTGGTTTGAAGAAGATCTTCTAGTTCATCTAGATCTTTCTTCTCCAAAACATTATTTTCACTCAAAGTAGAAATTAAATTACCAAAAGTTTGAAAATCGACTTTAGCATCCTTTAATTGTTTGTCAACTCTAGAAGAAATACTTTTAATTTTAATTTCATTTAAAGAAGTCGAATTCTTCTTCATTTCTCTATAAATCATGGAATATCTTAAAAGCAAAGACAAGTTATATTCCAAATATTGAACTGTCTCAAAAATCTTACCGAGAAGATACCTTATTTTCATCATTCCGGTGAGATCATCTTCAGTCAACTTCTTTTCAGGCTTATTCAAAATGAGGTGCTTAACTTCCACCTTTCTTTCACTTCTAGTTTTTGGATTTACCCTCTTATATTTCTTCGCTTTCTTTCTTTTGCTAGGTTCTTTTACTTGAGGGAATTTTCTATTACTCTTATTCATTTCTATTTAGTATAAACTCTAAGTAATAAATATAGTTTGTGGTTTTTTAAGTTTAATATTAATATTAATGTTAAGCAATTAGCTAAGAAAGTATATAATTTGTTGGTATTGAAGTTCGCGCTAATATTGTTGAAAGGATTAGAAAATGGCTAAAAAAGATAAAAAGACAGCCCATTCTACAATAGAACTTATAGAATTAAGACAAAAGCTTTACAAGAACTCTATTTGGGGCGGAATCGGTTGTGGATTAGTGGTGGTAGTCCTTTATATCATTTGGATTGTTTTAGCAATTCTAGGAAAAGGATATGGAGACAAAATTTCACCTGCATTTGAAGCTTTGAAAAATTTCCCATATTTTGATACATCTAAAACACTATCCTTCGATTTTAAAATAGAAGGAATGTTGGGAAGATGGTTAATTTTAATCGGAGTTATTCTGTTAGCAATTTTTGCTGCAATAGTATTCTCTAGATTCTTCTTGAAAAAGAATGAAAAGAAATCCAATGAAATTGAATCTAGAAGTTTAAGAGCAATGGTAAAAGAAGAGATAGGATTGGATTCAATAAAAATTGATTCTACCGATACCTCCAATGACCAAGAGCTCTATAAGCAAATAGCACTGAAAAACGTCAATAAGAAATATTTCATCACCGTAGCATCAGATGTCATGAGCTATGACATCCAACAAATCGAATATGTAGAAGATGGAAAAAGAAAAAGCGGTGTGATCTTTGTTACTCAATTATCACAGCCAAAATCCATTGGCTATGTTCAATTTAGATCTTATGGAATCACTCCTTACAAAGTTCATAACGGCAAAAAAATTTCCACTTATGGATTGTCCAGTAACACAAAGAATGTTCCTTTCATAGCCTGCACCGATTTGAAAAATCAAGAATTTGCTAATTTGTTAGAAGAAAACATGGTAAATGAGCTAACTAAGATACATGCTTTAACAAAAAGTGGTATCCTCATAACGTCTAACAACAACACTTTGTCAATATTCCTAGCAGAAACAAAATTCAATTTCTTAAGACCCTTGAAAGATAAACTAGATGATAGATTGCTCGAAACACAATGTGAAGCAATCAATACAGTTTATCAATCATTGCTCGAAATCACTCGTTCATTCTCGATACTGCCAAAGGAGACTCCTATGGTCGTAGATAGAATAGGCGAAAACGATAAGACTAAAGTAGAAGATGTCGAACACGATTCAGTTAAATAACACGGAGGAAAACATATGTTAGAAAACAAAGAAAAAGACGTAAAACATTCACTTCCAATCTTATTTGTCTCAAGTGAAGCCACCCCTTTTGCTCCAAATGGAGACTTAGCTGCAAAAGTCACAAATTTAGCCACAAAGATTGCAAAACAACCCGAAAATCATTTTGTCGCAGTAGTGATTCCTGGTTATAAGCAATACATAGATGAATTCAAAGGGCAACTCAAATACATATACTCATTCAAATTATCAGCCCCTTATAGCCAAGCCGAATGCAATGTTTTACAGGCTTATTTCAATGGAGTTACTTATTATTTATTAGATATTCCTTACTATTTCGGCCGCGATAAAATGTATGGATACTTAGATGACCCTTATAGATTCACTGCATTTTCATTTGCAGTAAAACAATTCATTGAAGACCAAGAAAAGAAGTCTATTAGATTCGATATCGTCCACGCTTTCGATTGGGAAACAGGATTTCTCCCTTATATGTTAAGAGGGAAGTATCCTTGGATGCGTGTCGTCTACACTGTAAACGAGCCTTACTTCCAATGTGCCTTGGATAAAACGAGATTATGGGATTTGACAAGATTCAATTTCTCTTTGTATAACGATGGAATCGTAAGACAAAATAACCAATTGAATATTCTAAAGACAGGTTTGACATTAGCTGATGTTGTAACCGTATCTTCCAAAGCTAAAGCTGAAGCTCTTAGAAATGAATTGGAAGCCTATGATAACTTAGGTTATATCTTCAATTTTAAAGGCGATAGATTCAAACCTTTAGATGACATCTACAACACCGAGGCTTATGATGAGTTATATAATGAGCTCGCAAATGAGCCTATGACTCGTTACACCTGGGTAAAAGACTAAACTAAAAACTCGATCAGTTGATCGAGTTTTTTTATTAGTTATTTCTATTGCTTTTCCACTTCAGATAAGCATCATATACTGCAACGGCACATTGTTCGACTGACATGGGATCAGTATCCAACACCACATCAGCCAAGTCTTTAACTGACTGATTAAATAATACTTTATCTTTAGTCAATCTGGCTTCCACATTCAAGAGATTATCTTTTCTTTTCTCTATCATTCTTTTCTTTCTCATCTCTTCTGAAGCATCGAGGTAGACACAGAACAAATCTTTTCCCATATAGTCTCTATATGAATGAGCACCAATAGGATCTACACAGGCAACTTTGTTTTCTCCGACATCTGCTTTTAAAGTACCATACCAGTTTCCAGCATAATTTGCAGTCTCTAAAAATAAGCCAGCATCTTTTCTTCTTTGAAACTCTTCAACACTCAAAAAATGATAATCTACATCATTGACTTCATTTGCTCTAGGTGCTCTTGTAGTACAAGTTATTATTTTCTTGATGTTAAAATGTTCCATCAAATATTTAGCAGTCTCTGTTTTTCCTGATGCTGAAGCTCCGATTAAAAGTAACATAAGGCCCTTCTTTCTTTAGATTAGAGTTTAAAGTACTTTTCTATTGATGGCACATCATCGAAAAATTCGATTGGATTTGTAACTTCCATCAAATACTTTTTATCTCTGAAACCATATGTTACTATAAATAAGTTGTTAACGAAAGCATTTTTTGCAAATTCAGCATCAACTTCTGTATCACCGAAGTATGCAATTTCATTTTTAGAGCATTTTAAAGTATCAGCAACTTGATTCAATAACAACGGATTTGGCTTTCTTATAGGTCCGACTTGACCACCGACAAAATCAAAATCAACAGATGGGAAAGCAGCTTTTATTAGCTTCTTCAATACAAATTCAGGTTTATTAGAACAAACGGCCAATTTATATCCTTTTTTCTTGGCTTTGAAAAGAAATTGCTCTATATAAGGATAAATGATAGTATTCACAAAGAAATGATTAGAATACTTCGATAAATAATATTCTTTAATTTCTTTAAATTGATCCATCTTTTGACCTCTCATAGCACAGGTTAAAAAATAGTCGGTTCCATTACCTAAAAAAGAATAAGCTTCCTTCTCATTTATTATAGGCAATGAATAATGCTCCATAGCTAAATTCATCGCATATAAATAATCTGGAACTGTATTCATCAAAGTTCCATCACAATCAAAAGCCAATACTTTTATCTTGTTTAATTCAATTTCCATATTTATTTTTTCCTATTATTTTTTGTTAAATCAAATTCATATCCTTCAATCTAGAAATTATATGTTCTACCAATATTTTAGTGATATTTATTTTAGTTACTTTCTCTATTTCTGAGAAAAAGCAATTGGAATTCGCCTCTATAAATACTGGTTTACCATCATTAGCCTTAATTAAATCTATACCACCATAATCTAATCCAAGAATATTAGATACTCTTTCCGCCATTTCAATAAATTCAGGTGATAATGTAACAGGTTTACCAACACCACCTTCAGCTATATTTGATCTGAAGTCGTGATCATTGATTCTTTCCATACTTGCAACAACTTTACCACCGATAGTCAGAACTCTATAATCACGGCCTTGAGATTCACTATAAAACTTTTGAAAGAGATGCGTTACATTAATCAATTCTTTATTCTTTAGTTCTAGTTCTTCTCTATTTTTAATTAGATATACTTGTTTACCTAAAGACCCGTATGATTCTTTACAAATCATAGGGTATCCAAGTTCCTTTTCGACTATATCCAAAAACAAATCAATAGATCCTTGATCTGGTGATTGGGAATAACAAAGAGGTGCTGGAATAGTCAACGGAGTTCTAATACCTGAATTTCTTAAAGCTTGGAAAGTAACCATCTTATCATCACATAAAAAAGTAGATTTACTCGAGTTGAATACTGGCATTCTTTTCTCTATGGCATCAATTAAGTATTTATCCTTATCTAAATATACACAAAATCCCCATTCATCGATATCAGGAATCGTTTCTACTCCATTTTTATATATAACAGGTAAATCGACTGTTTTGACTACATCACATTCTATTCCTTTAAGCCTAAATTCACTCATCAATCTCCATGCTTTGTAGGAAATAGCGGGAGAAGAGGTGAAAGAATTGATAATTATTAATCCTTTCATAAAAAATCCTTTCTTTTTAAGAATTTATGTGATATTATAGTGCAGCTATTCAAGATAGCAATATTTATCGCGGGGTAGAGCAGAGGTAGCTTGCCAGGCCCATAACCTGGAGGTCGGAGGTTCGATTCCTTCTCCCGCCACCATGAAATCACGATAGGAATGGTACAAAACGTATCATTCCTTTTTTTGTTAAAAATCCGATTGTTTCGGCATTATTCGATAAAAGGCCCTTGAACCAGGTTATCCAATCTAGCCATCAAGGACTTTTCCTATGTACCAAATTTGAAAATCACTTTTTCCTTTATTCATTAAGCGCACGTAATCCGAGCAGGGGTTGCAGTCCAAAAACAAGGTGGTTGCAACGCCGAAGACGGGAGTTGCATTAAGCACACGATGATATTCAGCCCCGCTCGACCTCGTCAGCAGGTTCTCAGGCGGGCTCTACCTCGACTTCCAGTAGTTGGAGACCCAATGCCACGTGGACGCCGAGTTCACCAAGAACGTCCTTTACGTAACCCCACATCCCGACCCCCTGAGATGCGACTACATATTCAGCTGCTACTAAGCCACTAAGGAGGAAAAGAAATGGCAACAATCCAGATCAAGAGGAGAACCTCTTCCGGCACAGGTCCGGTCACCGTCGGCATCGTCAAGGCCGGCGAGTCCTTGGTCGACTTCAGCGTGGGCAACCTCTACATCGCCAAGGCCGAGAAGCCCGAGTAGGGGATTTTTTCTTTTGCATATATTGAAAAACGGGATGCCCCGGCGATAGAATATTCCTAGACCAGGCGAGCCGACCGGTCTACTGTCCTCACAAGACATAAGAAACATCTGCTAGGAACCGCCAGCCAAGTGACCGTTCTTAACAGGGGTAGCTTATTCAAACGAAGACATTGATGAGGCTCACGATTTGGGCCTTTTCCTATTTCGGCCAGAATAGGAGGACTTTTAATGTCCGAGAGTTATTACAATCAAGCCGACGAAATCGTCAAAGGCATCAAGCCTATCATCGACCATATCGAAGGCAAAGTCGGTTTCACCAACAAATTGCTCTATCTTCAGGCGTTCACGCATTCTTCGTTCGCCAATGAACACCCGGATAGCGAAGACAACGAGGTTCTCGAGTTCCTCGGTGATGAAATACTCGACGCTTCAGTCACCAGAATCCTCGCTGATCGCTTTTCCGGCGAAAGCACAGGCGAGTATCCGTGGCTTGTTTCCGATTTCGACGAGGAAGGCTACACTGACCTCAAGAAGAAACTCGTCGATGGAGAGAACCTGACCCGTGTCGCAAACTACTGGGAGCTGGGAAAGTATCTGCGCCTTGGCAAAGGAGCGGAAAACCTCAGGACTACGCCGAGCGTTCTTGAGAATGCCGTTGAGGCGCTTATCGCAGCAATCGCAATCAATACCTCTTACTACGATTCCGACGCGGGCGGTTACTACAAGCCTTCGAATGAACACGAGTGGCTTCCTAACATGAAGGCGATAGATTATGGGATGGTAGACGAGGCCGTTTCCAAACTTCTCCAGATTGATGACTTCCTCAATAAAGTTGAGAACAAGAACAACGTCGAAAAGGGTAGCATCATTCAGGAAGGGGACCTCGAGAACCCGAAGGGCGGATTGAATAAGCTCTACACAAAGGGCAAGATTGAGAAGCCTGAGTACGAGGTCATATCCCAGTGGGTTGACAATGACCATCGCACGCTATGGAAATGCAAGTGCCACGTGAACAGCTTCCACGACCATGAATGCGACGGGTATTTCTACAAAAAATCAGATGCGGAGTCGAATGCGGCTCTAAAGGTATTAAACGAAATTCTTCAGCTGAATCCGGGACTATAGTCGATTAGCAACTTCAAAAGTCGGAGCTTGACATCCGATCTTTTTTATTTTTATTCGTAAAAATCTGTGGTTCGAGGACAATATATATAGTGAAGGTCAAAAAAGGAGGGCCATTATGGATTTCCTAGATGAAGGCATCACGAAATCGGACGCCAGAAGGGCGGTGGGCAGCGCATTCCTTCAGTTCCGACTGCTCTACGATTTCATCAGGGGTGGCGAGTCGAAGACGGGTGTCGATGTGATTGAGAAGGAAAACGAGGAGCTCTATTCTGAGAAAGAAATCTCCCAGTACCTTTACGAAAATGTTAAGGTAGCGGTAGGCGACTTCAGGAAGCTGAATTCGAGGAAGCACGTTAAACTGACGGAAGATGAACTCGTGAGGATGACCGAGAGGAGCCGACAAACTGCATCAGACCTCGATGAAGAGCTGAGCGAAAGACTTAAACTAAACTGAAGGGAAACGAGGAAGCCCGGGCAGGAATGCCTGGACCCTTTTTGTTATTGGTCTATTGACGTACGAAGACGAAGAATGTAAAATTGCCTAAATAAAATGTCCTAATAAGGCAAAAGCCGACTTACGATATCTTTAGCAGGAGGAATATCCTATGGCTTTGATAAAATGCCCTGAATGCGAGAACGACGTGAGCACAAGCGCGGCTTCGTGCCCACATTGTGGCTTTCCGCTTAGACCAGCGGAAGCGCCCAAACCGATAACCTATGAGACCCAAACGGTTAAGATAAGATGCTGGTGGAGGAGCGCTAGCGCCCTGGATGAAAAGCTTCAGCCTTACACTCGTGCGGGGTGGGAGGTGTTTTATCCGTCGTGGAAGACCACTGGCAAGGTAGCCTTCTTAGCCCGGTCTATAAAGTTGTGATGCGTCATCCAAAGAAATAAAACCTTAGGGGGAGATTGATTATGAAAAAATCTTTGATTCTTTTGTTGTTGTCATTTGCACTCATTTCTTGCTCATCTGGCCAAGCCGCGCCTTCTACGGACAAACTTGCATCATCTCAAACCGCCGTAGAAACCGATAAGACAAGACGCTATGAATTTGACCTCACGATGGACAATTATTGGAAGTTCATCGATGTTAGGGACACCTCAACGACGGGCAATTACGAAACTCTCTCCTTCACGTTCTCCAGCGTTCTTTCTTACGCTTACTATGAAGATGTTAGATTTACCGTCGATTACAAAGCCCATGGGTCAGGCGGCTATTACCCATCAGGAGACTATGAAGCGAAGATCGTAAAAGAGCTGAATGCCGGTGGCAACGGAGTGCTTAACCTACCATATGACTACATTCCAAAGGAAATGACTCCAGCTTTCTCAGGGACTAGCTTTTTTGGTTACGAAAGGACCATCTCAATTCTTGGGGTTTCGGGAAAAGTTCTGTTCGCAATTTAAGAAAAAATACAGGTTTAGGCCGCTTTGCTAAGTAAAAAAGCAAGGCGGCTTTTTTATTTTGGCATGTATTCCCAAAGTTGAAATTCATCCATGATCTTCTGTCTGGCCTCGAGCCTTTTCTCTGCGTACTCAGCCTGCAACAGCTCCAATTCGTAGGGCGACTTCCCGGTCAGAAGCTTCTTCAAGAATCCGAACCTTACCGGCTTGAACGGGACGAAGGCATCGGTGTTCTCTATCGCCAGTATTCCTTTCGTCATTTTAAGGGTTCTGGCGTAGATAAAGAGAGGCTTCTTCTGACGCTTCCTCAAGTATTTGAATCTGATGATCTCGTAGCCTTCCATGTTTTTAGATAAAAGTTTAGCACCGAAACACCTTTTCCACTCAAATCGTGCTTTCGTGACCGGTAGCCTTCAGGAGAAAAAAGCGAATAAAGACTTTCCAAGATTTCGAGAATTTGAAGAACAAGAAATGCGTCCCTTTCGGCAACAAGCAAAATTCCGTCATCGAATGGATGGCGGATGTCTACGTAGCCAAGCTGGATGGGATGCAGAGAATCAAGAGCAACATCGGCCATTACGACCACGATGCCAAGGTAAAGATCCTCAGACTCGTCGAGCAAAGGGTGAGGAGAATCGGCGCCAAGTTCGATTGGGCCGATTTCATCGATTAAATCGTGTTTCTAACGAAAGAGGGCGTTATGATACACTATTAGAAACAAGGTTTAAACAGCACAAGGAGGGCGCCATGGGATCTCACAGTAATTTCAATAAGGGAAAGTGCTGATTCTGCGCCTTTTTCGTTGGCAACAGGAAAATCAGTACTTTCCTCTTCTGGGCGCAATATTCGATACGGTTGCCTTAGTGTCGAAACCACGAAAATAAAGGAGCTATTTTTATGCCAACAGCCAACAAATACGAAGACATGAGCGCATTGACCGCACTCAAATATGCAAAGGATAGAAACCTCCTTTTGCCTGACATCCAAAGAGAATACGTCTGGGATGTTTCGGAAATCGAGAAACTGTTCGAATCCATAGTCGATGATTACCCGATTGGATCCTGCATTTTTTGGAAGACCAACAGAAAAACAATCAACGAGGAAAAGCCGAATCTTTACTATTTCTTGCGTGATTTCAAACGTGGAGAATCAAAAAACGAAAAAGCGCCTGAGGTGTTTACCGATGAATACGATTACTACATCGTTCTAGATGGACAACAGCGAATCACTTCGATGAACATCGCCCTCTATGGTTCATACACATATTATAAAGGCGGCAGGGGTCACGTTCGTTCCAATCCTAAATCCTGGGTAACAAAAGAGCTCTACTATGACCTTGATTTCTATTCAAAACGCGAGGAAGATGACGAAAATCCAAAAAAAAGATTTTGCTTTTTGACCACTGAGGAAGCGGCTGAAGGAAACTACTACAAAGTCAAACTGATGCTTGCGTATGACAAGCTCTCTGATTTCATCAAGTTCATGCTTAGCCAAGGCTTTAACGATAGCTGCTCGGATGACCTTTCCGTCTTGTTCGAAAGGCTTCACGACTCCTCTGGAAAGGGATTAGTTCACTACTACTGTATCGCGGAAAATACATATGACGAAGCTTTAGACATCTTTGTCAGGGTTAACTCCACCGGAAGAAAACTCTCCAAGTCTGACTTGCTTTTCTCTACCTTGATTGATGGATGGAAAGACGGTAAAGAGAATATCGAAAAGATCCTCGAGACAATGAACAGCAAAGGAGACGGCTTCCAATTCTCAAGGGATTATTTGATGAGGTTGTGCCTCGTTTTGGTAGATGCCAACACAAACCTAAAAATCGAGTCGCTAACGAAGGACACCATCAAAAAGATACGTGACAATTGGAAAGTCATCAGCAGCTCCCTTGACTCTATGTCAACGATGCTTGCCGAGATTGGCATGTGCCATGAAAACTTGACTTCCTATAATGCCACGATGCCGTTGGCTTATTTCATTTATAAAGGCGGGAAGATTAAGAAAGACGAATCCAAAAAGGAAGCGAGGAAATTCTTGTCGGTTTCGTTTTCCAAGAGACTCTTCGGTGTTGCGAGCAACGATGCGTTGAATAAAACTAGAACCGCATTGGAAAAACTGGATTGTAAACACACAAACTTCTCACTTGGGTTATTCGCTGGTATTACCCTAACTGGTGGCAGAACATTCACTGTGAATTCGGACGATATCGATTACTGGCTTAACAACTATGAAAAGGGTCAGAACACTTTTGTCCTATTGTCTTTGTTGTATCCGAACTTAAAGCTGAGCCAGGTATCTTTCCATCAAGATCACTGCCATCCATATGCTGGGTTCGAAAAGAAAGCTATTGAACCGCTTGGTTTAGACGAAAAGAAAGTGGCGGAATGGCAAAGAAAACGAAACCTGCTTCCGAATCTCCAGTTTTTGGAAGGTGCTGAGAACGAAAGTAAGAACAAGACCCCGTTAAAGGATTGGGTAGATTCTGGAAAAGACTTCAAATACCATCCATCAGGAGTTTCGCTTGAATTGAAAGATTTCGATGACTTCTTCGAGAAAAGAAGAGCCCTTATTCGAACCGAACTTCACAAGATTTTTGGCCTTACCGAAGCGATTACTCCCACTATGACTGCTGCCAGTTCCTCAACTGTTGAACCAACAAAAAGCGGCTCTTCTATAGAGAGTGAAAAGTAACGATGGCTTTAACGGAATCAGGACAGCACGCCTTAAAAAACAAGTCCAGGACTGAATTGGAAAGACTAGAGTCGCTCGAAAATGACAAAGGAACAATCGAAAAGGTTGAAGCCTTCAAAAGGAAATTCTCGAGATGCGAAATCGTCTATAAGGTCCTTTTGAAAAAACAGCAAGAGGACACCAAGAAAAAACTAAAAGGAGACCTAAAGCTCATCATCACCCAAGTCGAACTTGCGTTGTCATATGCATGTCTTCCTTTCGACGAGAATTTGATGAAGAAGTTATTTTCATCTAATCGAACTTCCGGAAGCAGGACGGTTAAGAGCCTCAGGGATGCCTTGACTCACGAAATGCCAAAAAACACAGCGGATGAATTGATAAAAAAAAAGCGGAAGTCAATGGTTACATGGACGCTTTCCTCGATTTGATTCGAAACTTCGATTCTGGGCAAGGTCAAGAAAACGCCGATAAATAGAGGGGTTGCAGTAAGTGCACGAATTGTATCAATATCGTTGTGCCTTGCCATGAAAACCATAGCAATGCGAAGGCATTGCTTTTTTGTTTGTACATTTTTCATTATGAATAGTGTAAAATCAAAAAATAGTGAGGATTTTTTAAATGTATCTAGAAAATATAAACTCGCCAAAAGATATTAAGGATTTAAATATTGATGAACTTAATACATTAGCAAAAGAAATAAGAAAAGTTCTTTTAAAGAAATTATCTATACATGGTGGACATGTAGGGCCTAATTTAGGCGATGTAGAAATGACTATCGCGTTACATTATGTCTTTAATTCACCTATCGATAAGTTTGTTTTCGATGTTTCTCATCAATCATACACACATAAGATATTGACAGGTAGAAAATCTTCGTTTATCAATGAAGAGGATTATGACAAAGTAACAGGTTTTTCTTCTCCTTTAGAAAGCGAGCACGACTTATTCACTATAGGTCATACTTCTACATCGATTTCTCTAGCTAGTGGTCTTGTAAAAGCTAGAAATCAATTAGGTGGCAAGGAAAATATCGTCGCAATTATTGGTGATGGTTCCTTAAGTGGTGGAGAAGCATTCGAAGGATTTGATTACGCCGGTGAGATGGGTTCTAATTTCATCGTGGTTGTGAATGATAACGAAATGTCTATAGCCGAAAATCATGGTGGACTATATAAGAATTTAAAGGATCTCAGAGAGTCCAATGGCACTTGTGAGAATAATTATTTCAAGTCATTGGGTTGGGATTATATTTATGTCAAAAAAGGAAACGACATCGAATCTTTGATTGACGCTTTTAAGAAAGTAAAAGACATCGATCATCCAATCGTAGTTCATATACATACTATCAAAGGCTATGGATATAAATATGCGGAAGAAAATAAAGAGAGATTCCACTGGTCTTTCCCTTTTGATATAAACACTGGAAAAATATCAATCGATCTGCCAAAGCAAAGCTACGGAGAACTGACATATGATTATCTTTCAAAGAAAGTATCAGAAGATAAAAGAATCGTTATTCTAAATTCTGCAGTTCCATCAGTAATAAACGCCTTTCCAGATAGAAGAAAAGAACTAGGAAGCCAGTTTGTAGATGACGATATAGCAGAAGAAAATGCAACAGCTATGGCTAGTGGAATAGTAAAAAGAGGTGGAATTGCCATATATCCGACTTGTGCTTCTTTCATGCAAAGAACTTATGATCAGATTTCACAAGATGTTTGTATCAATGACAATCCGGTAACATTCTTAGTCTTTGGCTCTTCGATATTTGGAAATAACGATGTCACACATTTAGGAACATTCGATATACCTTTCATAATAAATATTCCAAATATGATTTACCTAGCCCCATATTCAAAAGAAGAATACTTGGCCATGTTGGAATATGCTGTTTATCACATGAAACATCCTTTGGCGATAAGAGTTCCAGCAAAGCTAGTATCAACTGGAATTAAAGATACAACAGACTATTCAATCGAAAACAAATCAAAAGTGGTTCATCAAGGAGCTAAAGTAGCAATTATCGCTGTAGGAAATATGATGGAAATTGCTTTGAAAGTTTATGACCATTTCAAAGAAAAAGGAATCGATTTAACAATTATCAACCCAATCTTCTTAACTGGATTAGATCAAAGCTTGTTGGAATCTTTGAAAAAAGATCATCAATACGTCATAACATTAGAAGACAGCCAAATCGATGGTGGATATGGTGAAAAAATAGCTAGATTCTATTCAATGAGCGATGTCAAAGTTTCAGTACACGGAATAGAAAAGAAATTTATCGATGGATTTAATACTGAGCAAGAATTAATTAAAAATAAACTCGACACCAACTCAATAATAAATGAAATAAATCATATAATCAAATAAACAACTTATTTGATTATAAAAATGATGCTAGACATAATCTAGCATCATTTTTGTTTCCAACACAATTCTTATTATGCAATTTTGTTTATTTTTCGGCCCCTAAGAATTTTCTGGCTTGTTCAGTTTTAGGTGAACTAAAGAACTCTATAGGATTTGAGCTTTCTTCAACTATTTTTCCGCCATCGAAGAAGACTATTCTATTTGAGACATTCTTTGCAAATGACATTTCGTGGGTCACGACAATCATAGTCATTCCGTTCTTGGCAAGTCTTTGCATTACTTTTAAGACTTCTCCAACCATCATAGGGTCCAAAGCAGAAGTAGGTTCGTCAAATAGCATAATGTCTGGATCCATGACCAAGGATCTTGCAATAGCAACTCTTTGCTTCTGTCCACCAGACAAGTTGTTCACTCTATAGTCAGCATGATCCAATAATCCGACTTCATTCAAAGCTTGCTGTGCTCTTTTCAAAGCTTCTTCACGTGTTCTATGCAATACATTTATTTGTGCGAACATAACATTTTCGAGAACATTCATGTTGTTGAACAAATTGAACGATTGGAAAACCATTCCCATCTTTGCTCTTAGCTTATTAAGTTTTAACTTATCATGTACCAAGTCATAGCCGTGAAAATAAATACTTCCATCATCCGGTTCTTCCAACAAATTCAAACATCTAAGAAAAGTTGATTTACCTCCTCCGGATTGACCTAAAACAGCAATAACATCCTTGGGATAAACATCTAATGACACGTTGTTAAGAACTTGCAAATCATCAAATCTTTTCGATAAATTCCTTACTGCTAAAATTGGCATTTCATTAGTTGAGGTCATTTTTTGCCTCCTTTCTTTGAGCTTGCTTCAAAGCTTCAATATCAACCAAAGGCTTTTCTCCAACATTTATTATTTCCTTTTGCGTTTCAACTACTTGCACTTTTTCTTCATTCTTTCCTAAACGTTTAAAGAAATTTCTTATTGCGTCAATTGTAGTTCGACGAATTCCAAACCAATTAACCTTATCTGGAATGTTTAGTTTATTATCTACCAATTGAAGAATTATGGAGAATAGTACTGTCAATATTAAATAAATTGCGGCGATGATTACATAACCGGCCACAGTGAAATAATTAGTCTTTGTCGCTATAGAAACCGATCTATATAACTCAGTCAAACCTATAACATTTAAAACTGATGAATCCTTGATATTAACGATAAATTCATTTCCAATACTAGGCAATGAATTCCTCAAGGCTTGAGGTAATGTAATACTCCACAATGTTCTTTGATTTCCTATACCTAAACTTGCCGCAGCTTCACTTTGACCTTTATCCACACCATTCATACCTGACCTGACATTTTCTGTCATATAAGCACCTGTATTGATACAAATAATGATCATGCCGCAAAACATATAACCATTGAGGACGTTTCCAGCTCCACCGGGTACTACAAGTCCAGTCCAAATAGATGATGCCGAGAATAAAATCATGGCTTGAACCATCATAGGAGTTCCTCTAAATACTGTTACATAAATCGCAGATATAGCTCTACATAACCATTTCAAACCACGAACAAAAGCATTGTCTCTCTTTGATGATTTCCAATTTCTAACCTGACTTACTAGGATACCAATAATCAATCCGACAACAGTTCCTACAATTGCTAATAGCAAAGTGTTTAAGATACCATATCCAAAAGTCACACCATAATTATTTAAAAGTTGTGATATTTGTGACCACATAGATGGAACTTCATCGTTTTCACTCTCTTGTGCAGAAACTGCTGCATTCATCCAATTATTTCTTTGGTCTGTAGAAAGTTTTGCCAGTGAAGCGTTGATCTTATCTTTCAATTCAAAGTTTTCACTCCCCTTTTTAATTCCGATTGAGATTCTAGTTTGTTCGACATACTTTTGATCCAACAGACTATTATCGAATGGAACCATCATCAATGAAGGTGTAGCATTGACTGTTGATTGAGCGACAGGATATTCACAAATAACCGCATCAGCCAAACCTTGAGAAACCTGGAGAAAGGCACCAGGATAATCGTTTGTTCCATTTATATATTTAGCTCCAAAATCATTTGCCCAATCTTGAGCTATATCATCTTCAAATGTTCCAGATTGTGTAACTAGTTTGACACCATTCAAATCGTTTTGAATATCAAAGTTGGTTTGGGAGTCAAATCTAGTATCATTCTTCCTTGTGACTAAATACAAAGTCGAATCATAATAAGGATCCGAGAAATCTATAGACTGTCTTCTTTCTTCTGTATTACTCATGCCAGCACAAATTGCATTGATAGTACCCGATTGAAGAGAAGGAATCAAAGAATCCCATTCCATAGCTACTATTTCCAAATTCCAATTATTGTCCTCAGCGATGAATTTGGCAACCTTAATATCGTATCCGGCTGCATATTCATTATTCTTTCCTTTTATTTGGACATTCTCATCTGTCTTTTGATTCTCTGTCCAATTAAATGGAGGATAAGCAGCTTCCATACCAACAACTAAAGTAAATTTGTCTTCATTGGTCGCACAACTAGTCAGAAGACCAAAAAGAACAAAAAACATGCTAAAAAAGGCTAAAATTTTCTTTTTAAACCTATCCATAAAAATGCTCCTTTTGTTGAAAAAAGACTGCATCCCATCGATGCAGCCTTTACTAATCTCAATAAAAGGAAACATCGATAGCTCCAATGCTTTGAAAGCAAAGAGTCCATTGGAATCTTATTTCCATGGCCCAATCCTTGAATTCGCAAAGTTCAAGGTTTCGGCGACTGCTCCTTTCATCGAGCATAACGGATGCCTCCTATCTCGATTACTTTTAACAAATCGCGCCTCTATCCAACAGTTTTTCAACACTGAAAATATATTTAATATGATTTATTATTTCAATAGGAAGTTGATAAAAGCGTTTACGCAAAATTCTATAAAAAACAAAAGTTTTTGCTTAGTTTTTCTTAAAGTTATTATTTTCTTTCCTACTTTTCTTCACTTTTTTACAAATTACCGAATTATAAACCAAAAAAATTGCTTTATTAGTAATTGATTTTAAAATAAAATTTTTATTGATAAAAACTACTGAAATTCAAAATAGAGGTTTGAAAATGGTAAAAGGAATAAAACTACACATATGTGAATACATTGACAACTATATGATTAAGAACAAAATCACCAACACTGAATTGGCCAAAGCTTTAAATTACAAGACCACTTCTATATTGAGATGGAGAAGAAAAATTTGTTCTCCAGATATTAATGAGCTTCAAAAGCTTTGTGATTTTATGAATTGCACCCCTGAAGAACTCACTGGGCTTGATTATCCTGAGAAAAGAAAAGGGGAGGAAAAGGAATTATCAGCAAAAATCGAAAAGGATTATTTGTTTAGAAAATTTTGCTTAGATTACCTAGAAAATGATAAAGTAAGAGCTCTTGTCAATGTCTACTTCAAAGTCCTAGATAGTCACAAAAGCAAAAATAATCGATAATACTTGCAGCTATTGATACTACTTTCCTCATCATTTCTATTTTTTTAGTCAAATATATATCATTTTATGATATATTTTTATGTTGTGTTCCATTGGGAACTTTTATTGGAGACTAAAAATATATGAAAGATCGTACTCCTGTACTTTACGCCCTAAAAAAGGTTGCTTACGACAAAGCAGAATTTCATGTCGCAATCGAAAAAACAGAACAGTTTTATAATTTATCGAAAGATGATAAAAAAGCATTGTTTATCGATGTTCATGGTGTCTTAAAGCATCAATACATATTGAAGTTGGAAATCGATACTATCTTTCCTGAATTTGCGATGAATGATGATTCATCCATGCTTTTATCAATTGCTTTATTTGAAATGAGAAGAGCGAAGAGCGAAGAAGAAAGAACAAACATATTGAATGAAATTGTGGAGACATTCAAAGAACGTGGAATATCATTGAATGATGAAACCATAAAAAAACTCATCGACGAATCTAAAATTAGATTTGTAATTCCTGATAAGTACAAAGAGAATCCGTTTGTTTATAATTCCTTTGTTTTCAATACACCTTCTTGGGTTATTGAGCAATATGTAAAATCATTTGGAAATGACAAAGCATTAGAGATTCTAAAATCAAATTTAACTTCGCCAAATATTTTCTTATCTGTAAATACAAGAAAATCAAGCATTGACGAATACAAAAATGATGACAGATTTGAATGCATCTCCAGTATCAACACTGGATATGAACATGGTGGTTCTTTAATGATGAGAATGCTCTCGAGAGCTTCTAGTGTCGAAGAAGTGGTCGATGGAAAGCTATTCGCACAAGACTTGTCTTATTCAAAAGCATTGGATGCTCTTCCTTTAATGCAATATTATAAAGCTATACACATCGGTGCAAAAACAGGAACGACTTCCTCATCCCTAGCTGATAGATTATCAAATCTAGATGGAAGCGTGATTGTTCCTATTGAAGATGAAAAGAACTTAGCTAGAGCTAAAGGAATGTACAAGAGATTGGGATTGACCAATGTACAAGCATACAAATCATCGCTTGAAATGATCAAAGTCGATCAAACATTCGATAGTTTTGATATCGCTGTAGTCACCCCGAAATCAACACATTTAGGGCAAATGAGAAGAAGACCGGATGTTTCAGCTCTATTTTCAATAGACCAACTTCAATATTTGAATAAGACTCAATTAAATATGTTGACCGAGGCAAGTTATTTTCCTAGAGTGGGTGGGTTAGTAGAATATATCGTTCCTTCATGTTTGAGACAAGAAGGACCTGATATTATTGAAAAGTTTATTAACGATTCAAAAAATGTTAACAAATACAAATTAGTCGCTCAAAAGACAATTCTACCTATCACTGACGAAAATAATATGTATGCATCAGATGGGCTGTATTACGCAATATTAGTAAGGGTTAAATAACAATAATGGCAGAAGTTGAAAAAAGAAATATAATCGCAAGTGAAGAAGCAACAGAGGAAGAAAAGACTTCCTATCTTTTGCATAAGCAAGTTTTTCCAAAAATTGGAGCAAAACAAGATAAACCATCTATTTACGATTACAAACTAGAAGATTTAGAACAAAAGATGGTTGAGATGGGTCAAAAGAAATTTCGTGCACGTCAACTTTATAAATGGCTTTATGAAAAAAGAGTACATTCTTTTGATGAGATGACTGATGTTTCAAAAGATTTTAGAGAAGTCTTAAAGCAAACATTCAACATCTATAGACCAAAAGTGATCATTGAAGAAGATTCAAAAGATGGAACTGTAAAGACTTTATCGAGATTGTTTGATGGATCCGATATTGAAACAGTTTTGATGCGTTACGAATATGGTGATTCAGTTTGTGTGACCAGTGAAGTCGGATGCAATATGGGATGCGAATTCTGTGCATCGGGATTAATAAAGAAATCCCGTGGCTTAACCGCAGGAGAAATGGTTGCTCAAGTTTTAAATATGGATGAAGCTTTACGAGCAAAAGATCCTACATCCCATGTAACACATATTGTCGTTATGGGAATAGGTGAGCCTATGGACAATTATCAAAATGTAATGGATTTTGTAAAAATCATGAATAGTCCATACGCACTTGCAATAGGAGCAAGACATATAACGGTTTCTACTTGTGGTGTTATCCCTGGAATTTTAAAGTTTGGAAAAGAAGGTTTGCAAGTTAATTTAGCCATTTCATTGCACGCACCAAACAACGAAATAAGACAGAAAATAATGCCTATCAACAGAGCATTTCCTTTGGAGAAATTGATACCCGCTATTCAACAATACACAAAAGATTCCGGTGGAAGATTGGTTACTTATGAGTATATTCTTTTGAAAGGCATCAACGATTCACCTGAATGTGCACTCGAATTAGCTAATTTAATCAAACCTACTTTTGGATTTGTCAATTTGATTCCATATAATCCGGTTAAAGAGAAACCATATGAAAGAAGCGATTGGCAAACAGTAAAAACATTCCAAACAATTTTGATGAGACACGGTATAAAAACAACCGTCAGAAAAGAATTTGGAACCGATATCGATGCGGCATGTGGGCAATTGAGAGCAAGACACGAAAAAGTTATTAAATAGGAGGAAAGCATGAAAGAAACAGTAGCAAAGTCATATTGTTTGACATCAGTAGGACGTGTTAGACAGTCAAATGAAGATTCTGTAGCGATTATTGAAAGACCTCATTTTACTTTGTTAGCTGTATGCGATGGAATGGGAGGCCATAGAAAAGGCGAAGTAGCAAGTAGAATCGCAATAGATACTCTCGAAAGAGAATTTGGAAATATTTCGAATGAAGTAAGCACTTGGAAAGGAAAAGTACTTTTAAAGAAATGCCTCAGTGATGCAAATCTAGAAATTTTTGACATGTCTCAATCCGATACAACATATGAAGGCATGGGTACTACTGCAGTAGTCGCTTTAGTCCTCAAAGATGAGATGATCATAGCAAATGTCGGAGATTCACGTTGCTATGAAACCACAGCGAAGAGAAAAACTATAAAACCTTTAACAGTAGATCAATCTTTTGTAGAAATTCTTTATGAAAAAGGAAAAATTACCAAAGCTCAAATGCTTCATCATCCAAACAAAAATATAATTACCAATGCTTTAGGAATTAAAGACAAACTAAAATGCGATATCAAAGTATATAAGACTGATTTTGAAGACTTGATGCTATGCTCTGACGGATTGACAAATATGGTTCCTGAAAGTCAAATTTCATTAATATTAAAAAGAGATGCTACAGTGGAAAATAAAGCTATCACATTGATAAACAGAGCTAATGATTTGGGTGGTTTAGATAATGTTTCTGTCGCCTTGATGGAGAGAAAATAAAATGGCTTTCGAAGATAAATATATCGCATCGAGATATCATGTCGAAAACCAAATTGGTGAAGGCGGCATGAGCGTTGTCTACAAAGCAAAAGATATTGTCACAGGGAAAGATGTTGCCATTAAAATATTAAAAGAAGATACATTGAAAAATCCCACAAATATTGAAAGATTCAATAGAGAAGCTAGAGCGACAGCTTCACTAAACCATCCTAACATTGTAAGAGTTATAACTGTCGGAACTCAAAATGGAAGACCATATATGATCACAGATTTCATCAAAGGAAAGACTTTGAGAGATGTTCTTGATCAAAGAGGAAGATTATCATCACAAGAAGCATTGGATGCAATGAATCAACTTTGCTCAGCAGTTCTTTACGCACACCAAAACAATGTCATACACAGAGATATCAAACCACAAAATGTTTTCTTAACTCCCGATGGAACAATCAAATTAGGTGATTTTGGAATCGCCACTTTTATGAATGCCTCAAATCATGTGACAAGAACTCAAGCAGTTGTCGGATCAGTTCATTATCTTGCACCAGAAGTAGCTGGCGGTCATATCGCAACACCACAAAGCGACATTTATGCTCTAGGGGTGACATTTTTTGAATTAGTGACTGGAAACGTGCCATTCGAAGCTGATAATCCTGTTGATGTCTGCTTGAAACAAATCAATGAGAAATTTCCAAACATAAAGAAATTTAATTCTAATGTTCCTGATTCTATATGCGATGTAATTTATAAAGCAACACAAAAATCCCCATTAAAACGTTATCAAAGCGTATACGATATGCGTGCTGATATACAAAAGATAATCGAACATCCTGAGCAGATGATAAAAAAGAAGACAATTTGGGACAAAATCAAATCTATATTCAAAAAGGATTAAATATGGAAAAAAAAGGAAAAGTACTCTTGTCTACTTCTTTGGGTTATCAAGTACACCTCAGTGATGGTAATAATATAATTGCTCCAAGAAGGAAGAATCTCGATATAAGGAAAGGTAATATCATCATCGGAGATATCGTATCTTTAGATGATAACAACCAAATATTTGATATATCGCCAAGAAAAAACTTAATGATGCGACCAAGAGTAGCAAATATAGATATGGCGGGTGTTATAGTGTCTGCAAAAGAGCCAAGTTTTTCTACTTTCTTACTCGATAAATATTTAACTAGTTGTAGCCAAGGAAATGTGCCATCTTTTATTATAATTTCAAAGTGGGATATTGCATCAAGTGACGAAAAAAGCAAAATAAATATTTTTCTTAAATATTATGAAAAGTTAGGGTATTCCATATTTAAAACTTCAAAGAACAATCCCGATGAAGATGAGAAAATAAGAAAAAAAGTTAAAGGGAAAGTCTCTATATTCATGGGTCAAACAGGTGTAGGAAAATCTTCACTTATAAATAGATTAGACCAAAATTTCAATCGTGCTATAGGGAATGAGGTTGTCTTAGGAAGAGGTGAGCATAAGACTAAAGAAGTTGCTTTTCTTCCTTTTTTGGGTGGATATTTGGGTGATACTCCGGGGTTCTCTGATTTTTCATTAACTTTGTCTAAAGATCAATTGGCTTTAGATTTTCCTGGATTCTTTGATTATTCACAAGAATGCAAATTCAAAGGATGCCTGCATAATAACATCAAAGGCTGTGCTGTTCAACAGGCTGTAAATGATGGTAACTTATCCTTAGATTCATACAACAATTATTTAAAATTATTGGAAGAAGCTAGTTCAGATAATGGTTTTGAGAAGAAGTCTAGCCACAAAGAATGGGGAAGGAAAACAAAATGAAACACTTAGAAATATTGCCTAGTATTTTGTCTTTTGATTTTAAGAATATCAACAACGAATTAAAAAGAATGAAAGATAATGGAATCACATATCTCCATTACGATGTTATGGATGGCCATTTTGTAAGCAATATATCTTTCGGAGAAAGTCTTTATAAGCAATTAGTACCAGAAGGTTTCAAAGCTAATGTGCACCTGATGGTTACTAATCCTTTGCCCCATGCCATTAAATTTTATGAAATGGGGGCTGATAGTGTTCTCGTTCATTACGAAGCAATTGAAAACATTGCTTCTTTTGTTGAAGATATCAAACCATTTAAAAAGGATAAACAAATTGGAATTGTCATCAATCCAGAAACTGATGTAAAGGAAGTTTTACCTTATCTATATCTTTTCGATATAGTAATGGTCATGACAGTCCATCCAGGGGCATCCGGTCAAGCTTTCTTAAAAGAAGGATTAGACAAGATTAAAATCCTCAGAGATTTCATCGATAATAACAAGCTTAATACTCTAATCGAGGTCGATGGTGGAATAAATGGAATAACTGGACCATTGGCTGTCGAAAGTGGAGTCGACATGCTAGTTTCTGGATCATACCTTTGCAAATCCGAGGATTTAATCAAAGCAAAAGAGTCAATTCTCGGTATAAAAGATATTAATAATTGAGTAGCATTATAATTCAGTTGTTGGAGGAGTAATAAAATGACATCTTCTCAAAGTGCAATAACAGCAATAGTCTTCAATGCATTATCAATTATTTTAATCATTACCTATTTGCTATATTCAAACAAAACCATAAAGAGAATCCTGAACACACCTAGAACATCAATGTTAAATACATTTCCAGCTGAGCTGAACGATAGCAAAAATGGAGTAATTCAAATTGCGATACTTGCTTTAGCTTCCTTGTTTACATTGGCAGGATTTGCTTTCTATTTTGTCGGTGTATTTACAACTCAAAGAATCGAGCTAGTTAAATCAGTTTATTACTTTGAATTTGCTTTTTGCATAATAAATGCAATTTGTATGTATTTAACCGGTTTTATCAGTTATAAGAAGTCAGTCAAACTGCCGATTACATTAAACGTCATATTTATATTCTCAGTAATTGCAATCGGGGTTTTCATGCCATTCCTTCCTACCGAAGAACTAAAAGACGCGACGGGAATATTCGATATGAATTCTGTAATTGCTTGGATTGGATTTGCTCTTGCAATCATTTCTGCAATTCCATTGATCAATCCAAAATTAAATGATTGGTACAAGTTGGAGAAGACAGAAGTGGATGGAGCCACAATTTATGTTAGACCAAAAATCAATTGGTTAGCCACTTATATTTGGGGAGCATTCATAGCAACAGCTTTATTCCAATTATTGTTTGGAATCAATTCTATTCTTGTTCTCATTAATTAACATCTAAAAAGAAGAAATAAAGAAGGCTGTTAGATATTCAAATTCAAAATTTGAAGGTTCTAACATCTTTTTTTATGTCTTCACTTTCAATGGATTTTAACAGGAGGGACTTCTAATCGATTAGTAGATTTTATGCTACAGCAAACCAAGAAAATTGAAAAATTATGAGAAATCAAATCATAATAGAATAAAAATCAGTAGTTGAAGATGTTACGAAATACCGATTCACAGGTGGAATGCCATATGTCTTTTCTGCGTGGAGTCTTAAAGAAAAACTCAGAACCTCGCTTCCCGTTCTATTATTCCATTTGTAGAAGCTATCCGTACAGGATGCTAAATCCTTCGAAAGCCAAAAGAAGAACAGGATATTGAAACAATCTCTAGTTTCCCAGGCCTATATATCGAAAAAAATTTTTTCGATGAGGGGCGTTACCATCATATTATTAGGCACAGACGGGGACGATATCAGAGAAATTAAGATGTCCCGGATTATAAAAAAGAACAAGAAAACTGCCAAACAAAAAACGAGAAACACAAAGGCATTAAATAAGTATAAAAAAACTGTTAGAGCATTCGGATTTCAAACTCGAATTCTCTAACAGCCTTGTTATTTGACAAACAACAATTAGTTATTGGTTGACTCAGCAGTCTCGACAGGCTTGTTGTTCAACTTTTGGGACTTGCGAATAGTACGAAGTGTACGAGTTGAAATACGTACACGAGTAGGCTTTCCATCAACAGGGATTGTTACCCAGTGAAGGTTCACATTCCAGACACGACGAGTAGCACGAAGTGAGTGGCTACGCATATTTCCGGTAGATGGTCCTTTTGAAAGGTTAAGTTGATCTCTTCTAGACATCGGATATCCTCCTTACATGCAGCTAAAAAGCTGTCAATTTCTATAAAGCTTGTTAATAATAATCCTTAATTGATATAAAAGCAAGGTTTGATAGCGATTTGAAACAAATTTCTTTGCAAGGTTTTCACTTTATGCACTTCTTTTGCAAAACAATTAAAAAACTTAATCAATCTATATTGCTTTAGATTATAATGAAGGTATGAACAAAGATATGAACAACTTAAGAAAAACTGTAAGACCTAAAGCTCACGCTTCACCGAGAGAAAACGCTATGTACAGATCATTTGGATCTTTATATAGTCGAGGAAAGTATCATATCTTTTTCGAGCATTTCCCTTTCGGACTTTATTCATCACATAGATTTATTGGTCATGCTGAGAGCGATGACTTAATCTTTTGGAAATCCAAACCAATAGCCATTTATTCGACTAAGACTAATGATTTCGATGGTGCATATGAAGGAAGCTGTCTCGAAGATGAGTCTGGTATGGTTCTCTATTACATGGGAATCAATTATACAACTCGCGATATGGACGATGTTAATTCATATGTTCATAACACACCGATAAAGACCAACTTGATGGCTTGTCATTCATTTGATACTACTAGCTCAGAATTTGATAATGTAAAAAAGAAAGAGACATTATTCTCTGATTCAAATTTTGTCGAAATGGGATTTGAAAGTGGAACTATCAAAGACCCTGAAGCATATAAGATTGACGATAACACTAGATTCATCACTTTCCTAGCCAAAGATATCAAATCAAAGAAACAGGCTTTAGGGTTCATTAAAGCTATTAAAGAAAAAGATGGCTCTTATTCCTATCAATATGTCGGAAAACAACTTTTAGAAAAAGAAGATGAAGAGATTAGAACAATAAAATTCTTCAAGTCAGAAGACAATTATTTGGTTACATTAGAATCCAATTTTCCCAAGATAAAAATGGAAAGAGAACAATTACCTGAGTTCAAAGTCTTTGTTGGACGTGGTACTATCGATTTTGAAAAATGCAAATTTAAAATTGAAGTAAATTCCCTTATTCCTTTAGATTACGGATTTGATGTCAGAGCTCCTAAAGTCGCCTACGATACTAGAAACCTACCATACATAATGTGTTCAACAAAAATGACTCATGATATTAAAGGGTCTATGGGAATGATAACTTTGCCTAGACGTGTGACATGCAGCAGTGATGGATCAATAGAAACTTATATTCATCCAATAATCACTCAAAGAATGATATATAAATCTAACGATGAAAAAATTAGGCAGACACATTTCCCTTTGTTGATAACTGCCAACTTAAGAGATAGTTCATCTATCGCTGTCGGTGGTTTGGGTATTTATAGAACTGATGGCATTCTTCATGTTGATAGAAGAAATATATCCGATCTGCCTAAAGAAGGTCATGTCAGAATCAATGTCGCCAAAATCCCAGTCAAAGATCAAGTCACTTCTTTAAGAATTTTCTTGGATCAGGATATAGTTGAAATTGAAATCAATGAAAAACAAATGATTTCATTCATCACTCTTAGCGATGATACGACAATTAAGCAATCCGGTATTGAGAATTATGAGACATATACATTGAATCAAACTAAGATTTGATCAATGAATTCTTAACCCTTTTGGAAGATAATTTCTAAATCTACCTTTTTTGCCTTTGAGGAAACCCAAAGGCATTTTCTTATATGAAGCAACAATAATCTTGTCTTCAAAAATATCAGTCGACAGAAGCAAATCTTCACCTCTAATGTATTTTTTTGCATTATCTAGATTCAAATCTAGGCATCCAAATATTCCATTTGCATGACAAAGGTCCCAATCATAAGGGCATTTTGCATAAGGAGTCAAATCATCGACTGCATAACCAATCTTTAAAGGATTTAAAGATAAAAATCTTTTGTCCATATTAGAAAATAATCTATCAATTCCCTTATATTTAACAGCGTAAAAATTATCAAAGCCTTTGATTGTTCTTTTATACTCAATCGGTTGAAAATCATTTTCTTTGGAGTCGCCAAGTTTCTTTAGAATACATTGATATTGGCCTTCGCCCTTATAAAGCCCCGGAATATAGCGTCTTCCAATTCCTTCAATTCCTTTCAAGGATCCATCATCAGGAATGTTTAACAATTCTACTTCATGATTTTCCATCAAATAACAAACGATTTGTTCATCTTCCTGCTTTGCATAAGAACAAGTTGAATATGAAATTAAACCATTCTTTTTGACTAATTTATAAGCCAATTCAATTAAATCCTTCTGTATAGGAACTAATTTCTCGACTTTTTCCCAAGACCAATCATCTTCCATCTTTTCTTTTTTCCTTGTCATACCAGAGCCTGAACAAGGAGCATCTAAAATTACGCAATCAAAATATCCTTCAAAATCTTTCAAGAAAGCATGTGGATCCTGACTGGTAACAACAACATTTTCTATTCCAGATCTTTCTACATTGAGTTTTAAAACTTCAGCTCTTTTAAAAGAAATATCATTACATACTAAAATACTCGGTTTTATCAAGGAAGATAAGGCTATTGACTTTCCACCTGGTGCAGCACATAAATCTAATATTTTTAAATCATTCTTGTCCTTGAGAAACAAAGATAAATTCCTACTCACTGCAAAAGAAGAATGATCTAAAGGATAAAACGCTCCACCAAAATATAAAGGGTCATTTCCAACAAGAGTGCCGAAAGGATAAGATAAAAATCCATATTCTTCATTTAACGCACCAAAAATATTTTCCTTAATTATTTCAAAAGAAATATTTTTAGGATTATAGCAAGCTCCTTTTATGGGATCGTCATTCAATGAATTAATAAATTTAGTAAATTGTTCTTCATTCAAGCAAGAAAGTAAATCTTTATAATCCTTTTCTTCCATAATAGAACCTCCGTAGCAAACCCCTTTCAATAATACTACAATAAAGTGATTTTTTTTAATGTTGTTATATAATAATTAGCGTCGTTAAATAGAAAAGAGGAAAATATATATATGGCAAAGAGAAGAAATGGAAAAGCTTTTAAGAAAGAAGTTGTTAAAGAAGAACCCAAGGTAGAGAAGAAGGTAGAGAAGAAAGTTGAGAAGGTTGTTGTTGATGAGCCTAAATCAAATTGGGTAGGCACCGAGGATCTTTATATCGTTGAAGGAAACAACAAGATCGATGCTGCTCACCAATTCAAATCACAGGTTTCTGGTATTTATGGTGTAAAGGAATATTTCTGGAAAGGAATTATTCACAAGGGACTCATCAAGTTTGTCCGCTCTAGTGGAAAAGTTGTTCCTGTTCCCGCAGATTCTAACCACGGTTATACCTTGGTCGGAAAAGCAAAAAATATGATTTTACCCGAGAATGCTCTTGAAGTATTGTCAGAGTCTGGCGACCAAGCCTATGTTTACATTCAACCTGAGTCTTTTATCAAATATACTGGTGATGAGAACGAGCACACCATCTATGTACGTATCTACGATAACAACTCTGGCGATAACAACGATCGCTGGTTGACCCTTTCTATCGAATAATCCGAGCAATTTCAAGCAAAGGGCGGTTTTCCGCCCTTTTTTTAATAATAAGAAGAGGAAAAGTATATGAAAAAAGAAAATTTGCCATTAAGTGAAAAACAAATAAACAAAATGAGAAAAGGAAAAATGGGATCAAAACTAAGAATTCCTTTTTTAGTATTCACATTATTATTTGCAATGATATCCGTATCCCTATCGGTTGTTGCTTTTAATAAGAACGCTTCGCCATTAGCAAAAATCTTTCTATATATTTTCCTTTCTTTAACCATCATTTGCTTTGTTATTTTGATTATTCCAACATTCTTTCCCAAGCAATGGATTAGATGCTTGAACAATCAATTATTTAATGAAACATTTAAGGTTGAACCGACAAACACTAATTTTCCAATTGATAGAAATTATTTAGTCGCCAATGAAATAGATGTCTCTGTCATAGATCAGTTGAATGAAGATGCTATTTTTTCCTTCAATAATGGTACCACAACTTTATTAGACATAAGAAAAGGCTTGAGAACTAAGCCAAGAACTCAAAGCAATACTCTAGATCAAAACGAAATTTTTAATGGTACTGTATGTATCTTTGAAAACAAATCTTGGTCTTTCAGTAAAAGAATTGAGATTAGAAAGGAAAACTCTGACTTAGAAATCAGTCCATATATTGGAAATAATTTGAAATGCGATACGAAATCAATCGAAAAAAATTGTGTTTATTACGAAGATGAAATTCAAAAAAATTATCTAGTAAGTAATATCAACATAACTAAACTATTAGATTTCATCAACAATACTTTTTCATGTGATTACGCACTGATTTTCAACGGCGATAAAATTTCGATATTATTATCAAATCAAAGGCTAAATATACATCCGATTTCATATAAAGAATTGAAGCCTATGGATAAGTATATTTCAAAGAAAATAAGTCTTACTAACTATGCAAAGTTAAATGATTTAGTTATCAATTTATTTGAGAGACAATAATTCTAATAATTACCATTCTATCTATACTTTTTGTATAATATAAACATCTAGGGGGACTCGAATATGTGGATGTATGACATTATCGATAAGAAAAGAAACAAAGAAGTATTAACCAAAGCTGAAATAGAGTATTTTGTAAAAGCATATACAGATGGAGATATTCCTGACTACCAGGCTTCCGCTTTGTTGATGGCTATTTGCATTAACGGAATGAGTGATGAAGAAACATTCGACTTAACTAATGCGATGCTTCATTCTGGAAAGATTATTGATCTATCTCCAATAAAAGGAATAAAGGTAGATAAACACTCTACAGGTGGTGTTGGAGATAAAGTATCATTAGTTTTAGGCCCTATGCTTGCCGCTTGTGGTGTTAAATTTGCAAAGATGAGTGGTCGTGGTTTAGGACATACAGGTGGAACTTTGGATAAGCTTGAATCAATCCCCGGATTTCAAGTGCAATTATCCACTGAAAAATTTATAGATCAAGTAACAAGAATCGGATTGGCTATCATTGGACAATCCAATGAAATATGCTTGGCAGATAAAAAACTTTATGCTTTGAGAGATGTAACAGCTACAGTTCAAGCCATTCCCTTAATCGCTTCTTCTATAATGAGTAAAAAGCTTGCTGATGGTTCAGATGTTCAACTTCTCGATGTCAAATATGGTAGTGGAGCTTTTATGAGAAACATTGATGAAGCTACAAAATTAGCAAAATTAATGGTAGAAATAGGAAAAAGAGCCGGTAAGAAGACATGTGCTGAAATAACCAATATGAACCAACCTTTAGGAATGGAAGTAGGAAATAGCAACGAAGTAATAGAAGCTATCAATACTCTACATGGAAATGGGCCAAAAGATCTTATGGAAATTTGCTATTCCTCAGGTTCCACTTTATTGATTATGGCTCATGTTGCTAGCAATATGGAAACAGCAAGAAAAAGACTTGAAGAAGTCATTCAAAATGGAATGGCCTTTGATTGTTTCTGCAGAATGGTAGAAGCACAGGGTGGAGATGTTAGATTTGTTAAAGACACAAGTTTGTTTCCTAAGGCAACTTACAACGTAGATGTCAAAGCTGTATCTGATGGTTTCGTAAAATCAATGGATGCAAAAACGATTGGATTAGTGTCTTGCCAAATAGGTGGTGGTCGTGAAAAAGAAGGAGATGTCATCGACCACGCCGCCGGTATTACTCTAAAGAAAAAGATTGGGGACAAAGTCCACAAAGGTGAAACAATTATGGTAATTCACTCTGATAGACCTAATCTGGAAAATGCTCAAAGAAAATTAGCTCATTCGTTTGAGACATCTCCTATTTATCCAGATATGCTTCCATTAGTAGAAAAGAGAATAGACTAATATAATTTGAGGTGTTTTATATGGAATCAGAAATTTTGCTACAGGTTCAAAATGCCTGTAAGGTTTATGATGCGGAAAGATTATTTAATCCTGTCACTTTCGAAGTAAAAAGCGGAGAACGAATAGCTTTAATAGGACCAAATGGTGGTGGAAAATCAACAATTCTTAAGATGATTATGGGTGATTTGCCTACAGATGAAGGATTGATAATAAAAAAGAAGAATTTATCTATAGGCTATCTATCACAGGCTGTGATTTCTGGAAAAGACCAAACTTTATATGAAGAAGCAAGTGAAGTCTTTGATAAAGCTAAAAGAATACAAGATGAAATAAACGATATTTGTACAAGAATGTCGCTAGATCCTTCAAATATGCAGCTTCAAGATTTATATGCAAAAAAAGAAGCGGAACTAGAAAGATCAGGTGGATACGATTACGAATATAAGATTAAGACAATTCTAAATATGTTCGGCTTCCAAGAGAATGTTTGGAATAGAAAAATAAGCACCTTTTCCGGTGGTGAAAAATCAAGAATGGCTTTTTCTAAGCTTTTGTTATTAAATCCTGAAATTCTAATCTTAGATGAACCTACCAATCATTTGGACATTGTCACAATAGAATGGCTTGAAGACTATTTAAAAACATATCAAGGCGCTCTTTTATTTGTCTCACACGATAAAGCTTTCATCAACAATATAGCTAATAAAATACTAGAGTTAGAAAACAAAACTCTAAGTGTTTATTATGGAAATTATGATAAATACGCTTTAGAAAAAAAGCACAGATATGAAATACAACTAAAAGCCTATAACCATCAACAAGAAGAAATGGCTAAAATCCAGCGTTTTATCACTTTCTATATGCCAAAGCCTAGATTCGTTTCTCGTGCTCATGACCGTGAAAAGAAATTGGCTAGATTAGAGGCGAATGCAATAGATAAGCCTACTATTCAAAAGAACAAGGTTCATATAGATTTCAAAGGTGAAACTAGAGAAAAAAGAGAGCTTATTAGATTTAAAGATGTATCTATAGGATACTCCGACGGCAATACTCTTATTAGTGATATTAATTTCACTTTAAGAGGACAAGATCACCTAGTAGTAATGGGGGCTAACGGAGCCGGCAAAACTACATTCATCAAAACTTTAATGGGTAAGATAAAGCCTAAGAGCGGTGATATTGAATTTATGACAAGACTCAATATTGGTTATCTCCAACAAGATTTTATGAATGTTCAAGACCTTAGAACAATTTTTGATTATTTCAAAGACTTATTTCCAACAATGGAAGATCAACAAATCTATGATCATTTAGGAAAGTTCTCTTTCACATATGATGACGACAACAAAAAGACTGTTGACTCTTTGTCTGGTGGGGAGCAAATGCGTGTCATTTTAGCAAAGCTTTGCTTAATGAACTACGATATTCTAATATTGGATGAACCTACCAACCATCTAGACTTAATGACTAAAAGCGAATTGGAAGATGCTTTGAGCAATTACAAGGGTACGCTTATTGTAATCAGCCACGATCGTGACTTCATCGATGTTATTGCTGATAAGATTCTTTATTTTCACAACACTCATCCTTATTTCCATGTCGGATCATATTCCGAATTCCGTGACACCGGATTAAAACTAATCATGGAGCAAGAAAAGTCAATGATCAACAGCCCCGTTCAAACCAAAACGGTAAAGGTCCAAGATAAAACAATTGAAGTAGAAAAGCCTAAGAAGGTATCAGAATACACCATCGAACACTTGATGGAAAAAATCTCAAAGAAGGAAGAAGAAATAAAGGAATTAAAATCAAAGATTGATGACCCTGAATTCTATACTAATTCCGAAAAACTTAATAGCTTGCAAAAATCAATAGATTCAAAGCAAGAAGAAGTAAATGAATTATATGCAACTTTAGAAGCTATGACAAATTGATAATATCACTTGTCAGTTTCAACTTTTGAACCATCATCAACTTCATTATCCCCTGCTTCATCACCATTTTTCAAAGTCTTTTTGATAATATCTTCTTTAATTTTATCGCTCTCATTTAATAGTTTTAAATACATCAAAATTCTTTGGGTTGCCGCATCCTTCATTCCTTTAGAATCGCTGATTAACATAATTTCCTGTCTTGTCAGTTCTTTCAATACTTCATCAAATAAGTATTGTTTGAACAATAGTGCTTTTGAAGAGTTCTTACTGATTTCATAAAGTAGAATAACATAATAATTTCCATCATTATTTTCAAGAATCTTAACCATCTTAACATTGCTAAGATTTATATCATTCTTTTGCGTTTTTAAATATCCAAGCTTAGGTACAAATAACATCTTAGTCTTAGGATTGAATGTAATAACACGTTTTTCATCTATGACACGATTGAAAGTTGCATAGGATTTTTCTGAGTCAACCAGTAAATAAGGAGGATCTACTTTCTTATTATTTGATTGAGTTTTTATGAAATCTTTATAAGATTTATGAACATAAGAAATAGTATTGAATATCGCATACATATCAGCCTTCTTAATAAACTCATTCGGATTTCTATCGAGAAACCCTTGAAAGTAATTGAACAACTCACTTATACACATCAACTTCTTTTCATCTCTGTACGTATCATCCATAAGACTCATACACAAATTATATCCAGTTCTACACCAAGATATTTCACTAGATATCCACTGTTTTTGGTCTTCAGTGGGGAAGACTTTAATTACTGTAATTGCCATTTTTATATATTTACCTTTCCTATAATGCTTTCCAATTAGATAGCGTTTTCAGCATTACAATTAGACAATATTTTTTCTCATTTGTATAGTAGTAAAATTATAACAAGTTCAAACTTTAAGAATTTTTAAGCCTTGATTTGCTATATTTTTTGCGGCATTTATATCTCGATCGTGTTCCTTTAAACAAACGGGACATTTCCAATTTCTAATGCTTAGATTTTTTAGTTCATAATTTCTAAAACCACAGTTTGAGCAAAGCTAAGATGAAGGAAAAAACTGCGATACTTTGATGTATTTTTTTCCATATAATTTAGCTTTATATTCAAACATTTTTGTTAACTTATAAAAGCTAATGTCAGACCATATCTTTCCATAAGATTTTCCCCTTCTAATAAATTTCTCTACCTTCAGATTTTCAGTACAAATCAAGTCATATTTCTCAATTAGTTTTTTACTGATTTTATGTAGAAAGTCTTCTCTTCTTTTTCTTATCTTTCTCTCTAATTTTCCAATTTTATTAACTATCTTTTTCCAATTAGAACCTCCTTTGATTTTTTTGCTCATCACTCTTCTTAATCTCTTTAGCCTCAGCTCATCTTTTTTGTATTCCAAATCTTTATCGATAATATTGCCATTTGACATTGTTAAGAAGTGATGAACACCTACATCAAGACCTACAATCTTCTTAATTATTCCACTAGGTTTAATATCATTTTTCCTAACTAAAACAATTAAATAATACTTATTGCCTTGTTTAATGATAGTCATCTTATTTATTACACCATTTATATTTCTATGAATTTTCACTTTAGAAACTAAGACATTTGAATAAATTAGCCTATTTTTTCGAATTTAAGAATTTCTTCATAACAAGGTGCTATAAAAGTAAAATATTCTCTATTCTGCCATTCTTGATGTTTATCATTTGTTTTACCTTTTTTCAAAGAATCATATATTTTTAAAACATCATAAATAGCTGCTTTTATGATTTCAGAATTCTTGACTATCACATCGTATTCCTTCGAGCATTTCATGTTGCAAAGATCATATAAAATTTTAAAACTAGGATAGTCTTTATATTTTTCAAAATATAGGATTCCATACTTAAAACACCTATCACAAATTTTCTTATAAAGAGTAATTATTTGATTTATTTTAATACACTCTTTTTTAGTAGGATATAAACGATAAGTGTAGTTGAGAAATGACATAAATCAACCTCCTAATTATTTATGAAAAAAATATCTTTTGAATCAAAGTTAGCAGGGTAATTTTTAAATTACCCTGCATAGATTAACGACCTTTGAGATGAACTATTTGCCGAAGGCAAATTTCCTCTTCGTAGGAGGCTTTAGGATACCGGTGTTCCCACGGACCTCGACTATAATTTGCAAGAAAGAAAAATTACTTTTGTCTTGCATCTTAAGAGCTTTTTCAGCTCTCAAAATATATGAGTTTGTAAGTTGAGAAAATGATCATTTCAAAAATCACAATACCGAGTTTTTAAAATTATTATTTAACTGATTTTCTCTAATTCATACATGAAATAATGAAAATTAAAGCAAAAAATAAGTTACCTTACTTAAGAATATAAATCTTTTATTTTTTAAACCACTTATCTTGATTATTATTTGTTTCTTTTAATTGTCAATTCCATTCATGCCCTAACATTTATTTTATTTACAAACAGTCTTCTGTCGTTTTCAATTTTTTCTTTGTCTTTGTATAGCTTGAATTTATGACTTCTCTAGGATCGGACGTTAACCGAGTGAGGAATAAGTTCGATACAAAAAAACCCACCAAAGGTGGGTGTTTTTTCTAAATGGCGCTAACTATAAGGATCGAACTTATGACCACTCGGTTAACGGCCGAGAGCTCTACCTCTGAGCTAAGTTAGCGCGACGATTAAGAATATACACATTAGCAACTAATAATGCAAGTGATTTAAGAAAAAAACTTATTTTTTAGTTAGTATTTCTTTATAGCTCCTCATATGCTTACAAACATACTTCTTTCGTTAGCTTTGAAAGTAAGATACCTATCCAATCATTTTAATAACAAACTAATGTAAGAGAGATTCTATAATCATCATTGCAAACAACAAAGGAAACCAAATTCCTATTTATTTTTTTCATATTTATACTTTAAGTAATTTCATACATATTCATGCACAACGCATTATTTAAGGCTTTAAATATCAATACGTGGAATTGGAAAAAGCTAAATTCACAAATTTAGATTATTTTTTCATTTATAATAGTTCTACTATTAAAACCTTTATTATTCATATAAAAGCAAATAAATATCAAAAAAGATTGACCTATATCGGCCAATCTCATTATTCATCCCTTATTTATCTAAGAAAACATACTATACTGATTTCATTGAGTCGCAACTCAATTTTGAATTAGATAACTAAGAATGAGCAACTAACTTAGTGCTTTTTAAGAATTCAATTTATGAATTATAATTGAATCCAATTTTAATTAATACAAGCACTAAGCAGATTCCAATATTAGTAAAATAAGATATCCAATCTAACTTAGATAAATTAAATCTTTTTGTTAGGACTGCAGTACACAAGTAATAGCTTAGGCCATACATTATGAATGAAGAAATAGCAGATACTACACTGATAAAGAGCATGTTCAACAGTGAAGGTGATGCTGTACTCCATGCCAAGATAAAGAACATAATATGTATAAAGAGTTGCGGTAAAAGCTTGGTAGGATTAGCTTTTCCAAAATCTTCAGGATATTCTTTATAACCTTTATTAACAAAAACAATTGAAGCAATAGATAAACCTATAAAGACAACTGTAGTCACGACAATCATTATTGTGTTCGGCATATCAATACCAAAAGTAAGCATAAATGAATTATTAACTATCGATCTTTCAAAACACATGAATCCCACAACTATTCCATACAACCATCCTATAGGAGCATAAGGATAAATAGAATCAATACTTGAAGATATAGAATTCAAGAATCTTGAAATAAGAGTAACATTAAAAGACAAGACAACAGTTGCAATAAGCAGATAAACAACTGAATTAAAATTATTCGTACCTAAGGAAGCAATATAAACATTTAAATAATATGCTAGACCTAAACAAATCAAATAAAATAACCAATAGAGAATAACCATTCCATAATTGTAATAGTACGGTGAATCTATCAAGCCTAATTTATAAGCAGAATCAACCATAGAATTGTAATAGACTTGTTTGATTACAATAACAATACTTCCAATTATAAATACTAGAGTATAAGCCCCAAGAAGTATTATCAATCCGATTAGAGCCCTTGTTCTTAACAATTCTCCTTTATCAAAAGGAGCTTCTCCAAATACATCCGCACTTTTCCTTTTAAATCTATACTTGCAAACAAAGACAGGAATGACAAGGGACATAAGTCCAGCAGCAATAGTCAATCCTAGATAGGGGGTATTAGTAGGCAAGTGTATATAATCTTTATTCATTGATACGGAAGGGACGACATTTATATTCATGATACAGATCAGGAATATCAACAACATGACTAAACAAGTTACAACTGACAACGAAATCCAGTTTTTAAACTGCCATTTGAAATATCTCTTATTCATTGATAAACTCCTTTCTTCTTGAATATTCCATCTCTAAAGCAATTAAATCAGTTGGAGATATAGGAAGCTCCTCGCAAATAGTAGGATTTAATCCATTTACAATCTTGTCTTTTGTGTCATTTTGCTTTATTGCGGATATTTCATAGACCGCACCAATTTTCTTAAAGCTCAAAACATAAACCCCTAATTTTCTTATATCATCAACACAAACATCTTTGGAAAAGTAGCACTGTAAACAAATGAACTCATCCTTCATCGATTGCTCATCGCTGGTAGTAGCCAATGTACCTTTTCTAAGAACATAATACTTATCGACTAGTTTGTTCAATGTCTCAATATTATGAGAAGCTATTAAGATACAGCTCTTATCTTCCATAGACTTTCTTATAATTTCTTCTTTGATCCAATCCATGGCAAGTGGATCCAAACCGTCGAAAGCTTCATCCAACAAAAGATACTTAGCTTTCATAGATAATGCGACACATAAAAAGGCTTGTCTCCTCATACCCTTTGAAAAATTATTGATGTTCTCTTTTTGATCAAGTCCTGTTTTTTCAATCAAGGCTTTACATCTTTCCAAATCCATGTCAAATAAAGAAGCATAAAATTCAGTCATAGACTTTAGAGTTGAATAATTAGGTGAGTATGGATCATCAGTTAGAAAAAACAAATTCTCTTTAGCTTTTTTGCTAAAAGATTTATTTCCATCGATAAGAATCTCGCCTTCATCTGGTTCATAAATACCTGAAATCAATCTGAACAGGGTGGATTTTCCTGCTCCGTTTTCTCCAACAATTCCTGAAATGCCTTCTTTGAAAACCATTGAAAAATGATTCACAGCTAAAGTGTTCCCAAGTTTTTTACTGATATTCTTAATTTCAATCATAATTTACTCTTTTTCTCCTTAACGATTTCTTCAATTTCTTCTATCGAATAGCCTAGGCGTAAGATATCATTGATTAAAGACTCAAGTTTATTCTTTCTTCCTAGTTCATTTTCCGATTTGACAAAATAGCCTTTCTTAGGTAATGAATCAGCAAATCCTTCATCCTTCAGCAAAGAGAAAGCTTTGGCCACAGTATTAGGATTTACTCTGTTCTCCAATGCCACGTCTCTGATTGAAGGAAGAGGTTCACCATTTTTAAAAACACCCATAAGGATCATCTTTTTATAATAATCCTTAAGCTGAACATAAATCGGATCCGTATTATTAAATTGCATATGCCCCCTCCTCTGTATTAATTGTACTATTTGTATTATTACTATGCAACAAAAAAATGCACCCGAAGGTGCATTTACGAAAGAAAAGAGTTAATTACTTGTTGCTAGCTGCAGCCTTCTTGGCATTCAAAGCAGCAACTGCTTCAGCCTTGGTAGGAGCGACAGCGGCAGAAGGATTAGACATAGTAATCTTAGCAGCAGAATACTCAGTGTTATAAGCCTTGACATTCTCGCCGAGAGCTTTCTTAGCTTGCTCAACAATCAATGTGAATTGAGCAGGATCGGAGATAGCAATCTCGGAAAGCATCTTACGGTTAAGCTTGATATTAGCTAGGTTGAGTCCATGAATCAATTGAGAATAGCTGATTCCATTTGCCTTTGCAGCAGCAGAAATACGGCTGATCCAAAGCTTACGGAAATCATTCTTTCTGTCACGACGTCCGACATAGGCGTAGTGAAGTGAGTGAAGAACTGCTTCATTAGCAGTCTTGAACAATCTGTGACGGGATCCACGGAAACCCTTAGCAAGCTTCAAAACTCTATTGTGCTTGCGACGAAGAACATAACCACGTTTGACTCTCATAATTCTCTATCCTCCTGATTACTTGCTGATAAGTGCCTTCATTGCCTTACCATCAGTCTTGTTGAGGTAACGGGCATGACGAAGGTTGACCTTCTGCTTGTGTGTTTTGCTCAAAGCGAGGTGGGATGTATTTTGGTTGTACTTCTTCACCTTGCCGGTTCCAGTAATCTTGAAACGCTTTGCGACGGCTCTTTTTGTCTTAAACTTTGCTTTTGCCATTTTGAATAAACCTTTCCTTTCGAGCTACTTCTTTGAAATAGGGTTGACGTAGCAGAAATAATATTTACCCTCAAGTGTAGGCTTGTTCTCACAAGTACCATACTCTTTGACCAAATCTAAGAAGGTATTGATTTTATTGTCAGCAGCATCCATCTTGCTGATCATTCTTCCCTTCACAAAGAGTGAAACCTTGACTCTATTTCCTTTTTCAAGGAATTTGATGGCTTGGTTAGCTTTGGTCTCGAGATCGTGAAGATCTGTAAGAGGAGTGAAGCGTACTTCTTTAACTTCAATCTCTTTTTGATTCTTCTTCATCTCTTTCTCTTTTTTCTTCTTCTCAAACAAATACTTAGAGTAATTAAGAATTTTGCACACCGGAGGGTTACCATTAGGACTGATACAATAGAGATCAAGTCCTAAGGCTTCTGCCTGGCGGAGGCCATCGTCACGACTCAAAACCTGCGATCTTCCGTCTGGAAAAACCACACGGATATTTTTAAATCTGTAGGGAATGAATTCGTTGACTAATTCATTGCTCTTTTTCTTTGGACGTTGGTTAGGATACACTCCTAATCCTCCTTTATTTATATGGACGGACCAACATAGAAAAAAGGCGGGTGACAAACACCCGCCACATGAAATTTCTATAGTGTGAATTTCAAGGCTTTTGGCCGACGGGCTATGTCCATCCGGCGAGAGCGGGTGCTCTACTTTCCTATGTCTTCCGACGATTGGTAATGATAGACTACAGCAAGAGAAAAGTCAAGTGTTTTCTATGATTCTAATTCCTTTTATCACTGATATCTTCTAGCATTCCTAAATATTCTATGCTCCAATCAAAACTTTTCAAGAATTCCCCATGGAAATCATTATTTTTTCCTTCCAAATAATCCCAAAAATCACATTGGATGTTTTCTTTCCTTAGGCCTAAGGAGCCCCTGAAAAACAATACACAATTAAAGCCTATATCTTTTAAGGTCTTTCTCAATCTCCAAACTGCATCTCTATATAAAATCTTAGCCTTATCCAAATCATAATCAGGCCATAATTGCGTTATAGCATCGCTCAAAGAAGATACAAAAGTATGGTAATATGTTCAATATTCAATGCTGATGTAATGAGCTGTTTTTTACAAATTAAAGATATTATCAGCTAATTAGAGTTTTGGCCTTTTTGTTCAAATTTTCTTCAACTTTCTTAGACTTTTGAATTTTATCAAAAATAAGTCTTGCCGTTTTATCATCCGTTAACTGGCTTATTTCACCAACAGTAGCATTTAATAAAGAATCCATTGTCGGATAGGCATTCAATAATCTTTCTTTTTTCTTATCTCCAACCCCTGGAATATCATCAAAAAAGGTTGAAAATAATGACTTAGCCCTCTTATTTCTATGTGTGGTAATAGCATATCTATGAACTTCATCCTGCATTCTCATCAGCAAGAAAAATAGAGGTGACTTTTTATCCAATGGAATCAATTCACCAGTATCCCCATCCATCAATGAATTTGTTTCATGTTTATCGTTTTTTACTAAGCCTGCCAATTTAACACCTTTGATATTAGACCTTGAAATAGCATCTATCGCAGCTTCGACCTGAGTGATACCACCATCCACAATTATCAAATCAGGTGCTTTTAAATTATCTTTTACAATTCTTGAGCAGCGCCTATAAATAACTTCTCTCATAGAAGCCATATCATCTGCTTTGTTCGGCTGATGAATATTAAACCTTCTATATAGTTCAGGAGCTTTTTTCCCGTTTACATACGTGACCATCCCGCCAACTGCATCTTGGCCTTGTGTATGAGCGTTATCGAACAATTCTATTTCCAGTGGAAGTCGATCCATATGGAGTTTCTCCTGCAAATCTTTTAATAGATCTAAAGTATCATCTTCAAGCCTTGCAGTCATAAAATGTGCATCTAATCCTGCTTTAGCGTTTTCCAATGCTAAAGACAAAATGTCTTTCTTTATTCCTTGTGTAGGCACTACTATATCCAAATCCAGCAATTGTTTTAAAGACTCTCCTAAAGATTCATCTGATACAATAAGTTCTTTAGGCTTTGGATGATTTAAATAGAATTGACAAATCGCTGTTTGCAATTCTTCGTTCAAATCCTCTGTAACTTCATTGATATAAAGATTCTTTCCGAGCAATATTCCTTTTCTATAGAGGAGAAACAACATGCAAACATATCCTTCTCTAGTTGAGAAAGCAAAAACGTCTCTATCTACTTTGTCTTTCATCATTATCTTCTGATCTTCAGTAGTGGCATTAATGCTTTGAATTATTTGCTTATATTCCCCAGCTTGTTCAAAATTAAGATTGTCGCTTGCTTCTTCCATCTTCTTTCTATAGAAAGAAATAACTTCACTAGTATCTCCATTTAAAAATTTTTTAATCTTATCTCTGACGGTATTGAAATCATTAATTTCATCATCATTGATAACCGGATTTTCTGCTTTTGCTAAATAATAATAAAAAGATGGCTTCCCAGGAGTGAATTCTTCTCTTGAGACAGGATATGTTCTATTCAATAATTCCATAACCTTATGGGCTGCATTGGAATCTGGATATGGTCCAAAATAATCATAGGCTTTGGATGTCTGTTTATGAAATATTTTTAAAACTGGTTGTTCTGTTCTTTTTACTCCAATATACGGATACATCCTGCCATCTTTTAAAAGAATATTATATTTTGGGTAATATTTTTGTATCAAATTGATTTCCAAAAGAAAAGCTTCCTTTTCCGAATGTGTTTCAATCCAATCCAAATCAGTAATTTCCTGGACCATCAACATTACTTTTCCAACTTGAGGTCTGGTGAAATATTGCTTAACTCTTTTTACTAAGCTTTTTGCTTTTCCAACATAAATAATTGTACCGTTCTTATCCTTCATTTGATAAGATCCAGGTTTATTTGGAAGCAAGTCTAATTTTCTTTTAATTGTTTCATTCATCTTTACTTTAAATAGACAACAGTAGCTCCAAGGCCACCTTCACCTTCTCCACCTTCTCTAAAAGATTTCACATAGTTCAATTTTTTCAAATGAGCCCATATTCCATTTCTTAAAGCAAATGTACCCATTCCATGAATGATGATTACAGATGACAAATGACATAATTCAGCATTATCTAAAAACTTGTCTACTTCTGGAGTGGCTTCAGATACTGTCATTCCAATGACATTTAGTTTTGTAGAAACACCTTTAGCTCTGTTCATGATTGAATTATCTAAATTGGATACAGTTCTACTCATAGGCAATTTAGAAGCAGAAGATTTGACAAGGTCAGAGAGATTGACAGTCATTGTCATTCCATTGTAATAGAATTTAGCTTTGTTTTTATTAGCACTAACCAATCTTCCTATCATAGAACCATAAGAAACGATATCCCCGGGTTGCACTTCTTCAGGTTTGCTGATATGTTTATGGAATTCATTATCTGATTGATCAGCTGAAGAAGTAACTTTTCTAATCTCACCTTTGATTTTGGATTTTTCGTTAAATCCAATATCAGCTTTCTTTCCTTCAGACCATAACTTATCTAATTGATCAAGTCTTTCTTGCGCGTATTCATCGACTTTTCTATCAGCACGTTTCTTAATATTCTCTTTTTCATCAGCTAAAGCTTTAATAGCGTTTTGCCTCTTTTCTTCCAATTGCTTAACGTTGTTCAATTTATCATCCAACTTTTTTTGCAAAGCATCGGTTTGTTTTATCTTAGCATTGAGTTCAGCTGTAAGTTTTTCGACATCAAATTGTTTTTGGGAATCCCTATATATTTTTGCAGACTCAATCAATTCATTAGGCAATCCATTCTTTGAAGCAACCTCAAAGGCATATGAATTTCCAACAGCACCGGGGATGAACTTAAATGTAGGAGTTAAAGTTTTCTCAGAAAATTCCATAGCTCCGGACAAAATCTTTTCTTCTGAAATAGCATATTTCTTTAGTCCATCGTAGTGGGTTGTAAACACTCCAAATGTACCTTGATTTAACATATGTTCGATAAATGCATGTCCAATGGCTTCTCCATCACTCGGAGCAGTTCCTTGACCTATTTCATCGACTAAAACTAACGAATTACCTGAAGCATTTTCATACATGTTCTTCAATCCCAACAAATGACCAGAGAATGAAGACAAGTTTCCAGACAAAGATTCCGAATCACCAGTCAATATATCGACTTCATCGAATATCTTCATGGTAGCTTCTTTATGACAGGCAACCATAAGTCCCATTTGATTCATGATAGCAGCTAAAGCCACAGCTTTCATCAAGACAGACTTTCCACCTGCGTTAGGTCCAGAAATTATCAAGACCCTCGGCTCTAGATCACCGAGTTTCAAATCGTTATCCACTGCTCTATCCAATGGAATCAAGGGGTGAATCAATCCTTCCAAGGACAAAGTATCTTCTTTTATATTTGCTACAACTCCATCATAAGTTAAGCCAAATTCCACTTTTCCTATATAGCCATCTAAAAGATTATAAATATAATAATTCTTGTCTACAGCATCTACTCTTTGGAAAAACATCTTAGAAAATCCGTCTAAGATTCTAGCAATCTCTGCTTTCTCATCGTTTAATAGTTTTTCCTTCTTGTTTTCAAATTCCAGCAACTCATACGGGATTACAAATAATGTCTCACCGCTTTTAGACCTATCGACAACCATTCCTGGAACTTGATTCTTTTTAGATGCTGTTACAGCCAATGTCTGAATTCCATTTTTTATGACTGGTTGAGATATCTCAAGACTTGATTTGTATTTATTAGAGATTCTCTGAATCAATCTAGATTCTTCACTTACCAAGCCTCTAAATTCACTTCTAATAGAGGCTAATTTTGATGAAGCAGAATCCAAGACTTCACCATCAGGTCCGAAAGACAAATCCAACAGTCTCAATAAATCAGGCATATCCTCGATATCTAAAGCCTGATTTTGAAGATCGGGAAAATCATTTTCTTTCACAAACTTATCCATGATATCTTCACATGCTAAAATCAGGCTTTTTAAACCTAGCAATTCATCTATATCTAAAGTCAAAGCTTTATGAAGCTTAATCAATGTATCGCTTAAATCGATGACAGTTGGCAATAAAAGATTCTTTCCTTTATTTGCATAACCTAATATTTGATTTAAATATCTATGATCTCTAAGAATTAAATTCTTATCATAACTAAACTCATATAGTGAGACATCATTTTGGTTGTGCTCACTTTGAAAATGAGTTTTTAATTCTTTTATAATTTCATTTATTTCTTGTTGTACTTGTCTATCCATATTCTTAAACGGACCTTCACTTAACTATCTTTGTCAAATCACTAAATTTTTCTATTGTATATGTAGGATCATCGACTTCGACCGTTTCTTTCTTTCCATATCCATAACTAGCCCAGCATGTATCTATACCACAATTGTTTCCCATAGCAATATCAAAATGGGTATCTCCAATCATTATGGTCTCGCGTTTATAAGCACCCAAGACAGTCATAGCTAATTCAGCCATATCTTTGAAAGGCTTTGGCTTTTTGACTAATTCTTGTCCTATGAAACAATCAAAATAATCTTTGATATGCAAAGTATCGCAAAGCTGTACAATCAAATAAGTCATACGAGAAGATACGACAGCCATCTTCTTCCCTTCTTTTTTCAAAATCTCCAATGTCTCAACTAAACCCGGCATAGGTTTAAGAGTTGAAAAACATTTTTGTAAATAAAATTTTTGGTATAGATTTACCAATTCATCAGCTTTAGAATCATTGATTCCAGGGAACAACTTCTTGAAAGATGGATTTAAAGGCAATCCAATGGTTGCTTTTATATCACTATCATCTGGCATCTGTAATCCTTCTTCTTTGATAGCAGTATGAAAAGCTTCTAGGATGGTTCCTTGTGTTTCACCCATGGTACCATCAAAATCGATTAATAAATATTTATACATATACTTTTTATCCCCACAAAATGATAGCAAATAAAAAGTATAAAAGCATTGAAAATAAGCATTATCATTATAATTTAGCTTAGTATGATACGGAAAAATCAGATTGACATTAAGAAAAAATGATATATTAGAAATGATGGAACTAACAAAATTTAAAGTAAATAAGGCAAAAGCTTTGGAAATAATGGATTATTACAAGGCTACTGAGATAAATGACACAAATCATCCTTATGATTTATTCATCCATAAAACTAAAGATGGAATAGTTGTGAAAGGATTCAAAACAAAGAATCCTGATGTTTTTACCATGGCATTTTTCGGGGCTGACGGAAAAGCTTCATTAGAAGCATCGATATTCATGCCTAATGTCAAAGTTGAGACGTCATCATTCGAATATCCAAATATCAAGACACAACCTTTGGGTAAAGGATATGAAGACACTGGAATACAAATTGGTTCTGATGAAGTCGGAGTCGGAGATTTCTTCGGTCCTATGATTGTTACCGCAGCCTATTTCACCCCTTCAGATATGAAGTTGATAGATCAATTGCATGTAAAGGATTCGAAGAAATTAACGGATGCCTATATGATGCAAATTGGGCCTGAGTTGAGAAGAAGTATAAAGCATTTTACGGTACTTTGCTCAGCGAGCAAAGTATCTTCCTACGAGGACAAAGGGTTTTCTACCCACTGGGTTTTAGCACATCTCCATAACCTAGCACATCAAAAATTGATTGAAAAATATAAGCTAGGCGATGAAATAGTAGTCTATGTCGATCAATTCGAAAGAGAAGAATTATACAAGAAATATGTCGGTGAATCTTTGATTGAAAATCCAATCATATTCAAGGTTAAAGGAGAAAGCAGATGGCCTAGTGTCGCAATAGCATCAGTCATATCCAGATATGAATTTCTTTTATATTGGCAACAGATGGAATCAAAATTAGGAATTACAATCCCCAAAGGAGCTGGATCTGATGTCGATAAAGTCTATAAAAGACTAATAGAATCCAAAGGAAAAGAAACTGTAGACAAATACGTCAAAACTTTCTTTAGAAACTACAAGAAGACAAACGAATAAATAACCGATATAAAAAACACCAAGCCATTGACTTGGTGTTTTTATATCGGCTCAAGGTTTACTTCTTGTCTGTGTATCCAGGCTTACCGAGAAGAACGAACATATTCTTCTTGTAAATCTCGACTCCAGGTTGGTTGAAAGGATTGATATGATCCAAGTAACCAGTCAAAGCAGTTGCTCTGAAGAAGAAATAGAAGAGATTTCCAAGGTTATAGGCATCGAGTGTACTGACATCGATAACATTGGCGTCGACTTGTCCTTCAGTATGAGCCTTCAAAACAGCTTCAAAGGCTTTCTCATTGATGTAAGACATCTTTTGTCCTGCGAGATAATTAAGATTATCCAAATTCTCCTTATCAGCTGAGATTTCGACATCTTGATCCTCAGGTACAGTGTTGAAATGGATTACAGTTTCAAACAAAACATTGGATCCTTGTTGAATGAACTGACCCATAGAGTGCAAGTCAGTGGTGAATACACCATGACCGAGCATCAATCCCTTGTCATCCTTACCGAGTGATTCTCCAAACAATTGCTTCAACCATTCACAAATCATCTCAGTTTGAGGATCATAGGTACAGAACATCTCATAAGGATATCCAGCCTCATGGTTCAACAAATAACGATAGGCTCCATATTGATAAGCCAAGTTCTTGTGCCAATCATTGTCACCGTAATCTTTTTCACCATCGACCAATCCTTTAACAAAAGAACGTATGTCGATTCCAGCACATGCAATTGGGAACAATCCTACAGGTGTTATGACTGAGAAACGTCCACCGATATCGTCAGGAATGACGAATGTCTTGTATCCTTCGACATTGGCTTCTGACTTCAAAGCACCTTTAGCTTTATCAGTAGTTGCAAAGATTCTATCCTTGAGTTGGCCGGTTCCCCATTTCTTAATGATGAGTTCCTTCAAAAGACGGAAAGCTACTGCAGGTTCAGTGGTTGTTCCAGATTTGGAAATAACATTGACTGCAAAATTTCTTCCTTCGAGCCATTTCAAGATTTGATGGGTATAGGATGGACTTAAAGTATTGCCGAGATAAACAATTTTAAGTTTGTCATCGCTATACAATCCATTTATAGCATCGATTACAGCACGTCCGCCCAAGTAGGATCCCCCGATACCTACACAGACCAATGTGTCGAACTTGCTTCTCACGAGATTGGCAGAATCGATGATGTCTTGAATATCATCGTTAGTCAACTTGGAACAATAATCCATCCAACCCATGAATTCATGACCTTCACCGGAGCGCTCAGCAATTACCTTGCTAGCAGCATTGATTTGAGAATTGATGCTTTCCAAATTTAGCTTCTCAATCTTCTTACCGTAATGTCTTAAAGTAATCATTTATTTTCTCCCCTAGAAAGTATATTAAAAAACTTCAAAAACCGGAGATATTTTATAACTAAAAAATGAAAAAGCTATATGAAAGCTAAAAATAATTATATTGGTATATATTGTAAGCGTATTCTAACAAGTTTGAATCTATTTTTTCCTTAAATTTCCTTTTTCATTGCTTAAATTTGTAAGACAAGCAATCATAAATGACTAAATCATCATCATTTGTTACTTTAAAGGAAAGAGTAGACCCTTTAATCAATATAGGTGATTTAGATTTTTTTAAGACCATTTGAAAATCATCAGTCTTACTTTCTTCTTTCAACTCTTCATAAGCCTCATATAACAAATTGAAGTCAAAGCCTTGGGGTGTTTGAACTCTTTTTATAGAAGTCCTGTCTACATATTTTATTCCATCATTTTCTTTCAACAAAGAATCTGACATATCTAGCACAGGTGTTACTGCATCATGATCTTTTAAAGCATCTTTAATGTTCAATATTATGTTAGAAGGAACAAAAGGCCTTGCTGCATCATGAATCAATACTTTGATATCGACATCAAAGTACATGTTTTTAATAAAATTAAGAGCATTTCTAACACTCTCAGTACGATCTTTTCCTCCACTTATAACAGGATAGAATTTTTTAGTGAATATAAATGACTGACTCTTTACTTTTTCCTCATCACCGTGACGAACCACCAATATAACATCATCCATAAATGAGACTAGAGTTTTCAAAGAATGAATATACATTGGTTCATCATCATCTTTAGATACATAGTACTGCTTAACAATGCCATTCATTCTAGTCGACTTTCCCGCCATCAATAAGATTCCAATATACTTAGTATTCATCGGTATCTTCCTTTCTTCACACCTAAATATAAGATAATATAAAACGAATCAAAAAGAAAAACGAGGTTTATTATGAATACTTTGTGGACTATATTGATTGTAGTTGGTTCCTTACTGATCTTATTCCTTCTTTATCTATTATTAGGGTGGATACTTTGGCTATGTCTAAAGAAGCAAGAAAATAAAGTGATGGATGAATTTAGAAAGATAGAACCATTTGAATCTTCAAGGGTCGACTTGATGAAAGAAGCCTGGACTTATGTAGATGAAAGAAATCTACCTTATAAGAAAGACTTCAGAGAAACATTCGAAAAAGCATATCCAGATATTTCTTCACAAGATTTAGTGGCTAGAAGAAAAGCCAAAGAGACTTTAGACTTTGGCTTTATCTATACCAGAAAACTACTTGAAGAAAAGGGAAAAAGAACAGACAAAGCTAATGAATTGATAAAGAAGTTGAAAGAGAAGCAAGTAGAAGGCGACAATGCCTATCAAGCATATGACAAAATTGCCGTTAGATACAACGCTATCCTATCTATGGCAAATGTCAAAATAGTGAATAAGATGAGTGGAAAGAAAAGGAAAGATCCAGCAGTTATTTTCTAGGTGTAGAAGAATTTTTAAAAAATCACTTGATTAAAAATAGCTACTCGTATATAATCCCTTCTTGCCGTGGGGTCATGGCGAAATTGGTATACGCGTACGTTTGAGGGGCGTATGGGTCTCCCGTGAGAGTTCAAGTCTCTCTGACCCCACCATTAAGAAATTAATTAATCGATTCAGTAAAATACTGAATCGATTTTTGTTTTCTATATTTCATCGAAAACAAATGATTCTATAAAGCAGCCGACAAATATCGTTTTAGAATAATCTATGTTCTTAACATCTAAGTGATAATAATAAATGAATGAAAGAAAATAGATAGAGATGAATTAGAAAGTTAATATTTCGATAGAGATGAAGTCTATAAGGTAATGGTACGTATGACTGCCGCTATCACTTAGCGGCTATTGTTTATTTAGAAATTAATATATAAGACATATGATATAAAAAAGGCTACACCAGTTATTAAGTAAGGAAAATGGTTATATTTATCCAGTTCTCTTATTCCAACTTTACTAGCCCTATAATCATTCAAATCCAAATAAGGCTTGCTGTCTGACTTCCTATATTTTAAAGATATAAGCCCATATGAGATAAAATCGAATGCACCCCAATCAAAAAGCCATGTGAAGAAACAAAGAGCTAGAGAGACAAAGGCTGAGAATCCCAAGGCAGCAGACATAGCTTCTTTAGTTTTACCTAATCCATAATAGATTCCTAGCATCAAACTAGTAGCTACAACAATTTCTATTATCGCTCGTATTGTTACCCTTCCTAGTTTTGATTTAAAGAAATCTTTTATGTTTTCCATCTTCTTAGTTCAGCCTTTCATATTTGTTGTTATCATACAATCAATTCTTAGTACTTCTTTATATTTATCTTAAGGTTTCTTATAAAAACCTTAAGATAATATAAACAAGATGGTCTTTCTATCTAAATAGATTGTTTTAAAATAAGATAAATTGTATATTATTAAAATGATGAAAATGAAAAACAACTCTGGATTAATAAAAGTGTCTACTCTAGCAATAGTACTTGTTACTTTTGCTGCTGTAGGAATCGGTTATTCCGCTTGGAATATAACCCAAAACAATAAAGCATCAGTCGAATTGAAGCCTAGTGTAGCCGATATCACTGATAAGGTCAAAGATCCTTATACTTTAGAAAATTTAGGATTTTCTGTTGTCGAAAATAGCTCTACTGGGTTTAATGTTGCCCAGTTTGACAAGAACTATGAAGTAGTAGGAAATCCGTCAGTGAAACTATCAGCTGCAATGGATAAAACTAAAAAAGTTAAGGATATTGAATTCGACGATAACTTTTATTTAAAAGCTGAGTTCAAGTTCAACAATGCCACTTGGAAAAACACCATCAATGTCATGAATTCTTGTACAGTGTATACATCTAACTTAATAGGTAATACAATCGATTTGATAAAATCAACTAAGACTATCTATCATGGTGCCACTTTCTTCTTACCATTTAAAACAACATCGGGTTTTAGTTTATATCACTTAGTAAACACGGATTCATCAACAAGTAAAGTCCCTTTGACATTCGAGTTCTTCCTAGATTCAAGTACTGTAAATGCACAAGAATTGGTGTATGTGACATATTCAGTCACATTCAGCCTTTCTTATTCTCTAGAGTGAGGTGAGATACTATGAAAAATTATAAAAAAGGCTTATTAGCATTGCTCACCTTATTCTTGTCTGTCTCTATTTCAACTGTAGGATTTTCCAGTTTTGTCATAAACAACAAACTAAATACTACTAGTACTATTCAAATAAATAAAACTAACAAAGATGAGAAAGTAAAGATTAGTTTTAAGTATCAAGTTTGCACTGGACATAAAGAAACTGAAGGAAATGAAGAAGCAGCCAAATATAATAATGTGGAAATCGGCAAAGAGAGTATTACTAATAAGAGGGAATATAACAAATTCTTTGAAATAGTGAATGCTTTGTGCGAGACTGGATTTTCTAGCGATAGCGTCGAAGAAAACTCTACTACTCCTTATAAGAGAAAAGGAAAAGGAGATTATAGGGGATATAATGTTTACATAAAAGTCTCAAAAAAGATTGAGCCATATAAAAAAGGTCTTGGTGTTATAACCTATTATAGAGGGGAATATACAATCACAGTAAAGAAGGTTAATGTTCAATTAGTTTATGACTTTCCCTCCACGTCGACTTCCATCACCATCGATAAAGGATCATCCATTCCAACATCCTTTATTAAAAACAGCTTCTATAAAGATAAAAATTCTAAGGACTATGAATTTGTTGGATTTAAAGAGGTAGGATCCAATTCCTTCATATCACTAGATAAGACATTCACAACTAATACAACTTTATATGCTGTTTTTAACTCAAAAACATTGGATGGTGATACTAATTATAATAAGTATCATCTAAGTGATACTATTAACAACACTTCATCAGGCACTGTTGACTTTAATGCTGGTGTTGCTGTAGGAAAATTGGATTTATCCAATGACTTTACATGGTTAGATAGTGAAAAGAAAGTATTCTTAGGTGGAGCAACTATCAATAAAGGGGTCAGCGTCAGATTCCTTTTTAATGATGGATCAGAAAGTAAGAAAAACGAATTTAGTTCAGAATCAGTACATGTAGAGCCAGATGAAGAAAATAGACAATATACCGTCGTGCTTCAAAACGATTTAATAATAAATGGTCAAATGCAAGTCGAAGGCAATTATGGAGTTAACACATCAGGTATCACTCAAGGTGTCATAACCAAAGAATACGTGTGCTTAGATTTGAACGGACATAATATCACCATAAGCAATGGATGAAAACTATTTTCCGATGGACTAATAATAGACTCTGTAGGAACAGGTCAAATTAATGTAGAAGGCGGAGGTTTTTTAAGAACTTTAGCGGTCATACACGACTATAGAGGTGGAACCATGACTCAAAGTTATGTAAATAATGATGTCTTCCCCTTTCAAGTCTACCAGCTACCTTATTTAAGATGCAAAGCAAGAGTTAAATATGATCAAACCAACGGTTGGGGTAGCCTAAACGGATACGTAAATGCCCAGGCATTTAGGGATGTTGTTGGTGACTTAACTATTCTAAAAGGCCAGCAGGAATTTGAATTAAATTTTATTGGTTCATCCAATAGTAATTATTTTATTAAGTTAGATAAACCAAGTACATCTAATGAAGATTCTTATGTCGATGTTATCGGTTATAAAGAAAATTCAATAGATGAAACGTCAGCTAATAAACTCTATTCTATCTCTCAAAGAATCAAAATTATTATAAACAATTGCAGTGTATCAATCGGTGAATTTAAGTTCGATATAAAAGTCAGTGGCATTTCGATAAGCGTAGACACTTCTAAGTATAGTTTACCAATTTCATCGTTTTTCGATTTAGAAATCAAGAACTCGTTCTTGACATTAGATAAAAGGATAAAGTTCCTACCAGGTTCTAGTCTTATAGTTGACAAGTACTCAACTACGCTTTTATCCTACGATAAGAAGGCCAAAAGAGCAGGCCAAATATCAGTATTAGATAAGTCTTATTATTACTATGATAAAAACTATAAGTGTGTGACTACAGATTTGATTAAATTGGCTGATATGAGTGGTAAAAACCAAAATGGTAATGCTACAGAAGCAAACATATCAGGAGATGGTTACGGCCAACGAGTCTTTAAAGATCAATCTTTCCAAAAATACAAATCCAATCCAAATATCCAAATTAAAGGAACATTATTGTTCAAAACTGAAAATGATAGTGGGATGGACTATCAATTATCTGGAACTATAAATTTGAGCAAAATAGGTTATACATCTGATGGCAAATTAAGCAGCTCCACAATAGTTAATTCCAACAATCCATTTAGTGAATTGAATAAACAGAGCGTTAAAGTTATAACTTATGGTTATGACTATATGATAGGCAATTGCTCAAATAACAGTCATGTAAAAGGTTTCTCAAGACCTTTAGTTTCAAATGAAGCAGCCTATTATAATGATGGAATAAATTCATATGTCGGAACATATGAAGACGATGGAATATTTAGAGCAAATAGTAAAACATATTATTTTAATAACGATGGAGAATATAAAACAAACGACACTACTTTGCCAACATTAAAAGAATGTAATTATGATTCAAATTCAAAGATCATCACAGACAATAACCAAAAATATATTTATATAGCTAGCATGTATTGCAAATTGACATCGACAGACAACAAAACTGGAACAGTTGATCACACTAGGCTTTCAGGAAATGCAACAGTCGATAGTAAAGTTAAATACGATAATAATTTAGGGAAATGGGTTAGAAGCTAATAAATATTAAATTTACCAATTTTCTTTTGCAATTAAAGATTGTTAGGCAATGAATAAATCCAAACATCAGTTGTCGATTTTGCAAAGTCCCTTATAACATAAGTTTTTCATTTTTAATAGCTCTTAAAAGTAGTGCATTCTTTAAATGTATAATGAAGTCTATGTGGGAATAGCTCTACATGTTGGTGAATCTACTAACACTACGACTTTATTTTGCATAAGAAAAGATTATCAAACTATAATCCAGTAAATTTCAATTTGATTGAAACTAAAGTGATGGATGTTGACACACAACAAAAGCATAATAAAAAGGGGCCTCAGCCCCTTTTTTATGATTACCATACTTCCTTATTGTTTATTAAGAATAAAGCTAAGTTATCCTTTTCGACTACATAACAGTCATAGCTTTCTTTGTCGCTGAATTGACTATTCTGTAAGTTCCAAGTAACAGTCATATCTGATGAACTATTGCAACCAACATAACTAATATACTTAGATTCTTTTTCATCCTCAAACAAATAATCACAACTTCCATACCAGATTTTATCAGAATTCAGTATCTTCCCTTTGACTCTAGTAAACTTAGTCAATTCTATTTTAGTTGAAAACTTATACATCTCAAATACAGGTATTGTTTTAAAAGCATAATAATCTTCTATGCCCGGTTTCCATTTAAATATTACCTTCTCTCCCACTTCAAAATCATTAAAAGAAATTTTATTTAATACATACTTCAAATCTGATCCTTCTTTTGGATCTACGATAGAATAACATTTAACATCGACAGATTCGTCGACCCTGGTGACTGCTAAATAGTGACTGAAATAGAATTCATCTCTTACATAGTATTTCCCAAAATTATCTTTTTCCAAAGTTCCAGATGTATATTCATATGTGAACGGATCTAATCCTAATACAGTAAAAGGCCCAAGATCAGTAATTGAATTATCAGTCTTACAAGAGAACAAAGATACTAATGAAATTGTTGATAATACTATCTTTCCAAGAATATTATGCATAATACTTTTCCACCATCCTTTCAGTTTCTATTATTTTGTTGGTTATATACAATAACATTATATATCAAAGATTCTTTTTGTTAAAAAAAATAGATAATTTTTTTAGTTATCAAAGCTTAGTATCAATAAATCAATTGCTTATTAAAATAATTAGCCATGAGTTTTCATTGTTTTAGCATTGAATTTCCTAAAATGTCCTTCTTATTTCTGTAATCGACCTTGTTTCCTATTTCGAAATTTTATCCGCCGTTGATATTCTAGATGGTTAGCTCTATAAGTTTGGCCAGCACATTGTTTCCAAGATTCTCCATAAAAGAAAATGCCCGTATTCCATTAGATTACAAATCAGTATTGGATAAATTGAAAAGCTTATTTGAAATAGAGACTTTGATGTTGGGTGGAGGTGTAATATTAAACTAGTCTTTCATCCATGTAGGTATGTGTGATGAAATCAATGTAGTAATTGCTCCTTGTGCTGATGGATCTACTAAGACTACCGCTCTATTCAGTTAAAAAAAGATTATCAAACTATAATCCAGTAGATTTCAATTTGATTGAAGCTAAAGTGATGGATGGTGGCACTCTTTGGGTCAGATATAAAGTAAATCATTAATAACCATCACCTAAATGCAATATTTTGACCGGTACTTATTTTTATAAGACTTAAATAATTCTTTTTCTTCTATAATACTATCGATATGAATTAAACGGATATGATCAAAATAGCAATTGTAGAAGATGATGAATTGGATAGTTCCAAATTAAAGACATTCATCAAACAGTATGAAATGAATAATCCAAGCTTTTCGTTTGAAATAATCACATTTTCAAATCCAATTGTATTTATCGAGTCTTATTCATTTGATTTTGATCTAATCTTCTTAGATATAAAGATGCCTGAAATGAATGGAATGGATTTAGCTAAGAAGATAAGAGAAAAAGATAAGAATGTTATTTTGTTCTTCATAACCTCTTTAGGGCAATACGCAATAAAAGGATATGAAGTAGAAGCATTGGATTTCTTAGTTAAGCCTATTCAGTATTCAGAATTCGCATTAAAATTTGATAGAGCCGTAAATAGAATTCACAAATCCAATTTAGAAGAAAGTATCGTGGTGACATATAAAGGAAATTCAATCAGACTAAGCATAAATGAAATAACCTATGTAGAAGCAATACATCATAGAATCGTATATCACACCGATTCTAAAAGGGAGTATATGTCTTTAGGAACTCTTAAATCTGTGATAGAAAAATTAAATAGCAACTTATTCTCACTATGTAACAAATGCTATCTAGTAAATCTAAAGTTAATAACTAATATAGATGATACTTACTGTTATCTAGGTAATGAAAAATTATTGATTTCTAGGCCTCGAAAAAAAGAATTCAAACAAGCCTTTGTCAATTATCTTCAAGGTAATTCAAAATGAATGAATTCTTAATCAAACTTTTAGGAGAAGAAGTCCTTAAACAGCTTGTCATAATATTATCAGCTGATTTTGAAGTCCTTCTATCTATTTATCTATTCAATATAAAAGGTCACTATAAGAAGAAGTGGTGGCTTTGGAATCTCATTACTTTTTTCTCACTCATACTTTTATCTGTTCCTCTTGCATATTTAAGAAGTACCATGTCAAGCATAAGAGCCTTACAAGGAATAGTTCATTCCTTGTATATGTTTGGACTAACATCACTGCTTTTGTTCATCACTTATGATGAAGGGAAATTCCAATGGATCCAATCTTTATGTGCCACACATGCAACAAGAATATTCACTGCAAAATCATTGGGAGCAATCCTAAATCTAACAGGTAATGATGTTCTTTTTACCATGTCTTTCTTCGGAAGTCAGAATATATATTTAGATTGGACAATATATTATGCTTATCATATAGCAATCTACATAATCTTCGGCTTCATTTTTAAGATGAAAGACAATGTCAGTTTATCTAAAAAAGGAAAACGCAACATTTCAATTTTAACGATTTTTTCTGTATTAGCGACTGATTTCTTCTATTGTTTCGTCACTCCGTATGAATCACAAAGTTTAATTCTGTCTGGAATGATTAAAATAGTTTGTTGCTTTATGGCTTTAATGATTCTAATCATTAGAAAAGGAATCTTCTATTCATCGAATCAGGAACAAGAAATGGCTTTGATGTCAAACTTGTTAGACAAAGAAAGAGAGCAGTTTGAGAAAAGTAGAGAAAATATAGATATCATAAATTCTAAGTGCCATGATTTAAATCATCAATTATCCAAACTAGAAGGAAAGATAACAGATGAAGAATTATTATCTTTGAAAGAAGCTACTTCCTTCTATGATTCAACCATAAAAACGGGTAATGATGTAGTAGACTCAGCAATTTACGAGAATCAACTGATTTGTCAAAAACACAACATCAAATTAACTTGTATGTGCGATGGAAGTCTTTTGAATTTTATGGAAAAGACTGAGTTATATTCTTTGATAACAAATGCTTTGTCTAATGCAATCAAAGCTGTCGAGAATCTCCCTGATGATAAAAGAATTGTCGATTTTACTTTAGCCAAGAAGAATGGAATTATATTATTAGAGATTGATAATTATTTTGATGGTGAAATCAAATTCAGTTCTTCTAATCTTCCAATATCGACCAAAACAGATGGGAAGAACCATGGCTTTGGGTCTAAATCAATTTCATACATTGTCAATAGATACAACGGAACATTATCCTATTCTGCCGACAATCAAATATTTAAATTACTTATTTCATTTTAAAAATCCTAGCCGCTGAGCTAGGACTTTTAATTTCAATGTTTCTAATCTACTTTTTATTCCCTGGTAAGAATAAAACAACTATTTCAGTTATAGTTCCAATAAGAAATAATATCAAGAAAGTCAAATAGATTCCAAGATTTCCTCCAAACCAATTTACACCGGTCATCAAGTCTGCTAGGGGGTAGCAAGCAAGATATAACTGTCTTCCACATCCAACTGAATAGAATGCGACAGAAACTAATGGTGCATAATCATTGATGTACTTAAATCTAACAAAGAACGATATTATTCCTATCAAACTTCCGATTAGAAACATGATGAATGCAAATGTTCTCGAATAGTCTTCAATCTTCAATTCACCCGGATTAATAATCAAATAAGGAATCGATACGATCAACATAAACAAAGATATTCCAAAAGATAAGTATTCAATCCAAGAGCAATCTTTTGAAAAAATATTCTTAAAATAATTCTTCATTTGATTACATCTCCTTTTTCTTTCTATTATCCAAGACTTCGAAAGTAACATCCAAAGCTAAGAAAATGGCAGTAACGCTTCCTATCACTGAAATGACACTGATAATTCCTATTTCCCACCAGCTAGCATTTGTATCGATGACAACATCATCACCAGCCATAGCAAAATTACGTGAAATCGTATAGAAATAATGTTTAGCGATGGTTCTAGCTTTACCCCAAAGATGACCATCTTTATCCTTTATCAAAGCATTCTTCAAATCAGATGTTCCTCTAGTCTCATCATTATTGAACTGATCGATTCCAGCTTCAATGGATTCATTAGTATATAGATAATATCTACTTCCTTTAGATGAGTCTGTCATTGCAACACCTTTGAATCCCCACTCGTTTCTTAGTACTTGAGTCATAGTAGCTTGATCCATAGAAACAACCTTAAATCCAACCCTAGTATTTGAAGTCATCGTACCCAATGATCCACCTTTGGTAAAGCTTCCTTCAAATCCTTTCAAAGGTCCTTGTCTATAGGTTTGCTCAGTCATGATAGTTGAATTACCATTTCTCCAAGTTTCTTGATCGTTAGCACAGAAATGCTTTACATAAGTGGTCAAGCCTTTTTCGGTAGCAGCCTTGGTTTGAATAGCCCCGACCAAATATGAAAGGATAGTATCTTCGGAATAGTATTCATAGTTTCTTCCTGCATATGGTGTTCTATGCATGTTAGCTCCGAATCCATACACTCCGTTTTGACCTACAGCCATTCCATCCTCAGCCATGAATTTTCCTCTCAAAGCGATAAGTTCATCGTTGAATGTCGAAGTCGCAACTACTTCACTGACATGTGAGAATCCGACATTTGATTGAATTCCATCTGGTCCATCAGCAGCTGAGGTTTGAGGAACTCCAAGTTCTTCAATAGCGTCATTTCCAAACTTTTCGCCACAAATCTTTGCTAATTGAGTCGGAGTCAATTGATTGATGAATTCATCCCATTTCTCATCGTCTTCATAAGGAACATTGCGCATATCCTTCAAAGTGATAGGAGTCTCATATTTTTGTGAATACTTATACGAAGTCACATCAGGTGCATCGCTAGGTTTAACATAAGTATGACCTTCCAAAATAGTTTTAATTTGATCGTTGACGGTCAAATTTTCAATTCTAGATGGATATGTATTCCAATCAGATCTAGTCAAATAATTGACTGTATCTTTCATAAAATAATTTATATCCATATCGTCGAATTGGTTAGATACTATATTTCCAGTATCAGGAGATTTAGCGTAAGTTATATTATCCAAAGAAGACAGAGTAGTTTTAACTGCATTTTGCTTATTTCCGGTTACTATTTGTCCATCTTGATCAAACAATCCAGAAATGCCTTGTAATGCCATAACATTATTTAAAGCATCATGACAATCTTTTCCAATACTGAAATAATAATCTCCTGGATCAAAAACATAGCAACCTTTCTTTGTTGAATCAGCTCCGTTAACAGCTTTATTATCATATGTTGCAAATAAATAATCATCTGCGGTTATAGTTATGGTCTCACTCTCATTTGCTTTAAGGTTCTTCGTCTTTCCATAGCCTATAATCTGTATAGCTGATTTCTCTGCATTTCCAGTGGTATAAGGAAGTGAAGCATATAGTTCTACAACATCCTTACTCTCTCCAGAATAATTGTCGCTTCCCAAATTGGTAACTTTGACTTTTGCCTCGACCACATGTTTATCTCTATCCCACTGTATGCTTTCAATTTTTTCTTCAAACTTAGCATATGAGATTCCATATCCGAAAGGATATGAAATTTCATCCGCATAGTTCCAAGCACCATTAGAAGCATAAGATCCAATTGTATTCTTTGCATTATTCTTTCCTTGAACTTGATCAAAGTATCTAGTCTCATAATACTTATATCCGATATAAATATCTTCTGCATAGACTAAATATTTATTTTGACCTGGATCAGTAACATTTGAATAATTGAAGGATCCAAAGTTTCTCATAGCAGGTGAAGACAATGAGTTTGTAGCATATGTATCAACAGTTCTACCGCTTGGATCATATTCACCTTTCAATACTTTAGCTACACCTTCAAATCCAGTATATCCTGGATAGCCTATCCAAAGACATGCATCAACTCCTAGTGACTCCAATTCACCAACTTCCATCGTGGTAGCTGTATTCAAAAGAACGACAATCTTTTTGAATCCACTGGCTTTAGCCAATTCGATGGTTTCTCTTTCTTCTTGATGAAGTGAAAGCATCCTAACACCTTGATTGTCGATAGGATCTCCGTTTTCATCTGCTCCATTGTCTTGGTTTGAATCGCCTTTACTAGCAAAATCTAGCTGTTCTCCTGAAAATCTACCCAGAGTGATCAAAGCCACATCGTTATATTGACTGAAAGAAGACTTCATTCCATCATCGTAGAAGTCCTTTCCGACTTCCCCGATGAATCCACGACTTCTTTTCACAGTCGAGTTCTTCAATGCATTATAGACATTATCATTTATAGAATATCCTTCGTTCTTCAAGGCTTGATATAATGAAACAGCTCCGCCTTCTTCAGTTGTGATAGAGCCTCCAGATGAACCCTTGAATATATTGTCTGCACTAGTTTTACCTAAGAGTGTCATCTTAGAACCAGCTGCAATTGGCAATGCATTATTGTTGTTGAATAAAAGAACAGATCCCTCAGCTTGAGTTTGAATTTCATTCAATCTCTCTGCTTTTCTCATTTCTTCAATTGAAGAATAATCAGAACTTTGGGTATTAGGTTTTGATATTCCAAGGAAAATATCTACTTGTCCTGAATTTTCAAATGCGAGAATTCCTGCATAAGAACAAAGTGCAGTCAAAAGAGCAAATGTTCCAGTAAGTCCCCTAAACAACTTGCTTTTTTTCATTTTATATCTCCTTATTTATTAATAAAGTTGAGCAGTGTAATCAACAAAATCAAAATTAGCTGTTCCTTCAGTCACGGAAATACTTGTGGCTTTTGTATTAAAGGAATTCAAATATTCGCTACCACTAGCATATTGTTTAACTTCTTGAGTTGTATTATCCGTGAATTGAGTATGAGTCTTAGCTGCATCGTCCCAGTTATCTGAATCAACATAATATTTACCATCATAATTCATTGTAACTCTACTAGGAGCAGAAAGGCTTATATCAGACATTGAATCATCCAAGTCATTGGCTGTTTTGGTATATGTTCCATAGAAGGAAAGAACATAATTTGCTCTTTCACTTCCTTGAACACCATTTCCTTCCTCAGGAAGAACTAATCCAGAATAAGAAGTCGAGTAAATGGAAAAGCAATAATGAGTCGAGTCTAAGAGATCCAACACTTGTTGATTCATAGTTGTCACATAATAATTATAGGTAGGTCTCACATTCATATAGCCTAAGGATGCGTTGCTCATGTAACTACCTGTAATTGAGTATCCTACAGCTGAGGTTGAAATACTTGTTCCTTCATCTAAGGCTTCAGTTTGGAAGAAATCAAAGCTAGCTGCTGTTTTCGAAACTGAAACATCAACAGGCTTAAAGGCAAGAGCTTTCATGAAATCTTCTTTGGTCTCATAGGTGACTTTATTAAAATAGGCACCTGTTCCAGTAACAGGATGAAAGTTCTCTGAATCGACATAAAAGTTAGAATTGAAATTTCTTACTATTCTTGTAGGAGTAGCTAAAGATACATCCAGTGTATCTTCATCTAACTCATTAGTTTTTTGAGTACAGGTTCCATAATAACGAGTTACAGAGCTTTCACGAGCAGAACCAGTGGCATCGTTTCCTACATCAGGTAAAACCACTCCTGAAAAACATGATGAATCCAAAGTCAAACAATAAGTGTTGTCTGAATAAAGTTGAATGGTTTCAAATGAAAAAGTGGTCACATAGTAATTGTTTGCTGGTCTCATATTTTGATACTGAAGAACAGCAGGTGAAATATAAGCACCAGTCAAAGTAACATCGGTAGGATCGTCTTTCTTTCCAGTGTTTTGAGAATTACCTACATTGGAATTTGCTGAATTTCCACTAGTAGGCTTTAACTCATTGCAAGACATAAGTCCCAATAAAGAAGAAGACAAAAGAATAATTTTTAATAATTGTTGTTTCATATTACCCTCCTAGGTAATCGCTTTCAACCATAATTTCTTTCTCTTCTATTATCAATTGAATTAGAACAAACTGTTTATTTTTTATACTGAATTGTATACTCTTACAATAGTAATGGATTTAAATTATGAGTAAAACAATAGAACAAATAGTATTCGGTAAATCTAAATTCAATAATGAAAAACTACTCAATTATGGATTTAAACAATATGATGATTCTTTTAAATTCGAAAAGAAATTATCGATTGATAATATGATGCTCATCCTCGAGATTCAACCAAACAATGTCATCAAATCCAAAGTTATAGATTTAGATGTCAATGAAGAGTATTTAAACTATAAATTCAGCAATAAACTTGGTGAATACGCCTATAAAATAAAAGAAGAAGTAATAAATATATTAGAAGATATTAAAGAAAATTGCTCTATTGAAACTAATTATAGATTCGATCAATCCAATCGAATCGATTCATATATTTGTAAAGCTTACAAAGTAAAGCCAGAATTTCCATTTAAATCAAATCCTAGTTCCGGTGTATATAGGCACTTAGAAAATAGAAAATGGTTTGGTCTTATCATGAACATAGACAAAAGAAAATTAGGTTTTAAATCTTCGGATGAAATAGAAATTATCAATTTGAAAATCACTCCTCAAATCATAGAAGAAAAATTAAAATCGATCGGATATTTCAAAGCATATCATATGAATAAGAAATCATGGATTTCAGTATCTTTAGATGATTCTTTATCGGATGAAGAAATAATAAGATTGATTGATTTGTCATTTAGATTAACAAAAGACTAGTAAATATTGTGTTTATTACCTAATAAGTTGTTTTTTTATTACTTGTTGCCAACTAAATAATTGTAAAGATAAGTTTTACAATACATACTATAAGAAATTTCGACAGATAGATTTATAATAAAGCGTTAGAAGGGTGATAGTTATGTTCAAAAGAAATAAAAAGAAATATCTCATCGCATTTGATATGGATGGGACTTTATTAAAAAACGACAATACTGTAGGAAAGAAATCTAGAAGGATTATAAAGAAATTAGTAAAAATGGGTAACTACGTCACAGTTGCTAGCGGAAGACCTGTTAGAGTAATCTTATCCTATTATGAAGACTTAGGTTTGAATGGACCTATAGTCTCATATAACGGATCTTTGGTATCTGATCCATCAGATAGTTCTTTTGTGCCATCTAAAAGATTATTTCCTAAGGAAATCATTATCGATTTTCTTAACAAAGTCGGATACGATAAAATCGACAATGTCCTCATAGAAACTGAAAAAGCATTAATATCAAAGAAAAAAGATCAGACTTTGCAAAGCTTTTATCACAAAGAAGGAATGGAAGAAAGAATTGGAGATGTCAGAACACTGATCGATGACGATTGTTTTATTTGTGTATTATCAATGATAGATCACAAATTAGATGAAAGATTAGTAAACGCTGCTTTCTACTATCCTAATATGGGGCTTAGATTTTGGGGTGGAGTTGAAAGCAATTTTTCCGAGTTATATTGGTTAGATGTATCAAAGACATATGGATTGGAACAAGCAAGACAAAAACTGGGTTTATCAAAAGATCAAATAATAGTAGTAGGAGATGCTGATAACGATGTAGAAATGCTCACTGAATACCCCCATTCTATAGCAATGATAAATGGTGAAAACCAAGTAAAGAAAAGAGCGTCGACTGTCTCTAAATACGATAATAACCACGATGGTGCTGCAATAGCAGTCTATGAAATGATAAAGAAATTAAGAAAAGAAAATTGAAGAATATAATATCGACTAACCTATCTCAATGAGAAAGAAATAGATACCTGCACTATAAAAGTAACATCACAATCAGATTCAAAGAAATTGTTTAAATAAAAAAAGCAAAAAAGTGAGGCTTTATACCTCACTTTTTCTATGCATTTAAAGCAGGTAAATAATAGCAATAATAACTAATGATATAACCTATAAAATATAAAATAAAAATCAAGATATAAGCAGAGAAATTCCACTTTCTCTTCTTTCCTGCATTTTTATTCACTTAAATCTTTATATGGTCTAACGATGTCTTTTCTAAGAGCACTGATAGTTGAAGCAAACCCATCACACAAAGACTTGTAGCCACGAGATATTCCATAATAAACAGCTAAAAATATCGATATTCCTAATATTATACTGATCAAACCCCTGATTCCTATTTGACCATATTTTGAATTCATTATCTTTTTAACATTATCCATACCTTATTCCTTTCTTCCTAATTATTATCCTTTTCTCATTAAAAGCCCTATAAGATAAAAAAGCTATCAGTCTTGGACTGATAGCAATTTTAATTCTTTTTGAAATTAGTCGAGCTTGAGATGGCTTCTGAAATCATCGATGATCTTATGAGCCAATTCTTGTCCTAATTTTTCATTTGGAGTTACTGTTTCAACATAAATCTTGCATTTAGGTTCAGTTCCAGAAGGACGGCAAGCAAGCCATCCATCCTTGAAGAAATACTTCAAACAGTCGCAAGAAGGAATCTCAGTGATAGGTGTAACTTCACCAGTTACTAAGTCGAAATGCTTTCTCTCGAGATAGTCATCACATGCGATAACCTTGTCTCCTCCGATTACCTTCAAAGGATTGACACGAAGCTCATGGAGTTGCTCGGTCATCTTCTGACGTCCAACCAATCCATTGACATAGATGTTATCGACGACATTTTCATAATGACCGAATTCCTTCTCAAGTTGTGCAAAATATTGATCGACAGTCATTCCATTACGATAGCACCACTCGACCATATCAGCAATTGCAATATTGGATTGGAGACAATCCTTATCACGTACGAAGGGTTGGGTAATATAACCATAAGATTCCTCATATCCAAATTCAAATGGTTCATCAGGAGTATGCTCAATCATGTATCCGGTGAACTTGAATCCAGTAGGAACCCACTTTACCTTAAGGTTGAACTTCTTTGAAGCTACATCAGCACCGAAATTAGATGTGACGAACGAAGAAACGATATAACCATTGTCATGAAGTGTACCAAGTTTCTTACGCATAGTCATCAAATAATTGATGAGAAGTCCGCCAGTTCTATTTCCGGTGTAAAGGTGGAATTCATTATCACTTCCGATAAAGCCGAATCCGACACGGTCAGCATCAGGATCGTTGCAAAGTGCGATGACATAAGAAGGATCCTTGGCATGTAATTCCTTCAAAAGCTTTTCAGCCTTCACAAAGGATTCAGGGAATTCAGGGTTAGGGAAGTGAACACCATCAAAATTTCCATCCCAACGATCTTGACCAGGAACAGAAGTGACAGTATATCCGAGCTTTCTCAAAGCCCAAGGACCCAAGAAGACGTTACATCCACATTGAGGAGTGTAAACAATCTTGATATGTCTCTCGCCAGGAAGTGAAGAAGTGCTAGCTTCACGAGCGATAAACTTCTCATCGAAGTTCTCACCGAGAACAGTATTGACTCCAGAAACTGTACCTTCTTCAGGCTTGACTTCAACATCGAGGAAATCAGGAAGAGAGGCAATCTCCTTCATCAACATATCGATGTTCTCATAAACCATCTGGCATCCAGTTTCATCATAGACCTTGTATCCGTTATAAACACAAGGGTTATGTGAAGCAGTCACCATAACACCAGCACAGCAATGCATCTCACGAGTTGTATAAGAAAGCTCGGGAGTAGGGTGTGGGCAAGCAAAAGTGAATGTGTTGATTCCATATGCATTGAGAATCTCACATACTTCCTTTGCAAATTCTTGAGAATGATGACGGGAATCAAATGATACAGCTACGCCACGCTTCTTTCCTTCTTCACCATAGTGATGGATGACGAAGTTTGCCATTCCAACAGTAGCCTTTTGAACAACCAAAGGATTCATTCTATTGGTTCCAGGACCCATTTCTCCACGAAGACCGGCAGTTCCAAAAGCGATATCGCCACCAAACATATCACGTAACTTGTCGTCGCTAGAATTACGAATGATTTCCTTGTCAGCATCACTGACTTTGGGACTATCCAACCACATCTGAGCACGCGCTTTAAAATCCATTGTTTATATCCTCTTCCTACCCTTGTTTTTATATCAAAACAAGTGTAAATAACCATTTCTTATTATAGTCTTTTAAATATACTTTTTTCAATAAAATTTAAAGTTTAAACATCGTATACTTTGTTGACTCTTCAAAGTCAAAATTTTATCGATATATTTCCATTAAATCCCTCAATGAAAGTTATCAGACATCATATCTTCCGCTTCATACGAGGAGGTATTTCCATTAAAGAAAACAAAAGGATCTTCACTCCACGTCTCTGGCTCCTAGAAAGGAATCAAAGTTTTTTACTTTCTTACTTGCAGCTGAATTCTATACATCATCACCAATTATGCGAATAACGTTCCAAATTTTCGTCATAGGAATTAATGGAAGATATAAGATGCTCTCTTTGATACCCTTCCTTCGCCCATAGATAGTATTCTTCCGCAAAGTGATTTGCTCTTCTTCAGTAAGAGTTTTGATTGCTTTATAGAGTCCTTCGTCCATAAAAAAATTCGTCTCGACGATGTTCCCGTTTTTTCTTGAGATGACGAAAACAGTTGCTAATATGTTCCGACCACTGCTGCTCCTTTCCTCGGAGAAAGGGTACACTTAAAGCTTGGTCGTACGTTGCCTGTCATCCGAAATGCACTTATCTCTGATCATGGCAGGCAGCCTTGCAACCACGTCGACTTTACGGTAGTTTAGTCATGAGTTGCTTCACGTCGCAAGCTTACAGCCTATTTCTTTTTGTTCTAGGCTCTATAACATTCAACCATAGGAAATTGTCCAAAGTGTAGAAAAACTGAAGTTATTAGACAAATCTTAATATTTTTCGCTATTTGTTGCTTTTCTAAAGAAAAGAGCTAGGTTTAAATTCCTGACTCTTGATAAGACGAACCTAATTGTCCCACTTGATTTTCTTCTTTTTACAGTAGCCTCGGATAGCTCTCTTCGCCTTTATCGTAGGTTCATGATGTCCGTTTTCCCAACGATTGACAGTAGCAAAGCTGACAGATAATTCTTCAGCAAGTTCTTTTTGAGACAATAGAAGGACATCTCTAATTTCTTTTATCTTCTCCGGATAATTCATTAAGCTTTTGCCCTTTCTTCTAATCCGTCATCATATATTGAGCTTGAGCAATGACGCCTTTCACGGCATCATCTTGAAAATCCGGTGGATAATGATATCTGTTCAGACATTTTCTAATTTCAATTCTCATCTTTGCTCGCGTTGACTCTTTGTTTGCCCAATCCGTTTTTGCGTATTTATCTACAATGTCTTTCAAATCTCTCGCAATGAGCTTTAAGGTCTCATCAGTTAACAATTCTTTTGCAGATTTGTCTTTTACCAAAGCATCATAGAAAGCACGTTCACGACCATTGATTCCTAATTCATCAGCTTTTTTCTGATCGCCAACAAGCTCTTGAGCAAACTGCACCAATTGTACAATCGTTTCATCAGCAACGAACTTTTCATCCCGATCATTATATTTTTCAAGAATTTTTCTAAGTCTCTTTGAATATTCTTGGGACTTCAGATAGTTATTTTTTCGACTTTCCGCAATTGCTCTTTCTAGCAATTCTCTTGCAATTTGAACAAAGACCAAAGGCGGATTACTCTTTCGTAATTTTTCAATTTTCTCCGGGCTAAGAAGTTCTATGACATTAACAGAATCATCTTGTTTGGTTAATACTTTAACTTCATCGCCTTGTACCGCATCGGCCAATAATGAAGTCACGTAATTATTCATATCAGAAACGGAAACAATAACAGGATTTGTTCTAAGTTTCAAAATATAGCTTCTAATAGAAAGATAATAATAAACATCGTTCTTTTCTTCTTCAGTAACGATACCACCGCAAGCTACAAAAGCTTGCTTAATGGATATGGATAAGTCATCCATGAACTGTTTTTCTCTCTCTTTGTCAAATAATACAAATTGAGTTCCGACTTGAATAGCCTGGAATCGTGTTAATGAATCTTTTGCAAAGAACTTAGACTTATCTACTTTAGAGAACCACTCATTTAATATGCTGAGTTTTTCTTTCAAAATGTCATAGATTTCGTTTTTTACATCCTGAACATTATTAGTTCTGTCTCGTTCTGTATATTCCGAAAGTGCTGCTTCCAAAGCTTTGCCAATACCAATGTAATCAACAACAAGTCCAGATGTTTTTCCAGGATAAACTCGATTAACACGGGCAATTGCTTGCATTAAAGCATACGATTTCAAACGCTTAATAAAATACATCGTATCAAGATCAGGAACATCAAAACCTGTTAACCACATATCGACAACAATGGCAATTTTGTATTTTGAATTGTCCTTTTTGAATTCTTCTCCTAACTCTTTACGATGAGCAGAATCGCCGAACAATTTTCTTTCTTCTTCGGCATCTTTATTAGATTCAGTTACAACGAGAATAATCTTGTCTTGATATTCTGGTTTAAGCTCAATCATCTTCTTATAAAGCTTGAAGGCGCCTTTTCTCGTTTGCGTAACAATCATAGCTTTTCCATGAAGGATGTTTTTTCTTTCTTCATAGTGAGCAAGAATATCGTTGGCAAATAATTCGATGATACTATCTTGTTCAAGAATGCTAGAGAGTTTTAGCATTTCTCTTTTTGATTTTTCGACGGCTTCCGACGAACTCTTTTCGTTTTTTTCTATATCGTCATAATAATCATCAATTTGCTTTAAAACACTACTATTTGTCCAAATTCGTGCGAGTCTGGACTCATAGTAAAGTTTTACCGTAGAACCATCGATGACTGATTGAGTCATATCATAAACGTCGATAATATCGCCAAAAACATCAGTCGTTTGTTTGTCTTTATTTGATATAGGGGTCCCAGTGAAACCAATAAAAGTAGCATTAGGAAGAGAATCTCTGATGTATTTTTCAATGCCGTACTTAAAAATGGCAGAGACATCTCCTTCCTCACTTTTTTCATAATGGACAGTCTCATAGACACCATAATGGCTTCTATGAGCCTCATCTGTCATAACGATAATATTGTCTCGTTTATTCTCTGGCAAATTTTCTTTGTCGAATTTTCCTATCGTTGTGAAAATGATACCGCCTTGACGTAATTGACCTAATTTCTTAACAAGGTCAACTCTGCTTTCTACAATTACAGGATCCGTTTTCAAATACTCTCTCGCACTACAAAAAGTTTTATAAAGTTGATCATCCAAATCAATTCGGTCTGTCAAAAGAACAATGGTAGGAACATTTAGTTCTGGGATCTGTAAAAGGCGATGGGCCAGCATAACCATAGAAAATGACTTCCCACTACCTTGAGTATGCCAAATGATTCCAGCCTTACCATTGCCTTGTGGCTTTTTTGCTTTTAATATGGCTTTAATGGATTTTAATACACCGAAATACTGGTGATATTGAGCCATGATTTTGATGGGTTTATCGTTTTTATCCTTGATGAAGAACAAATTATTTTTCATCAAATCAATGAGATGCTCTTTCAAAAAGAGTCCGTGAATCAAAATATCAAGTTGATTAACACAGTTCTTATCGTAACCCTTTTCTCCATTTTCGCTCTTCCATTCAGAAAAACGATCTTCTGGAGAAGTTAATGTTCCAACCTTAGTAGTAACGCCATCTGAAATAACAAGGAAAGCATTAAAATTGAAAAGTGTCGGAATATCGTAACGATACCCACTTCTTTCGGTCCCACCACCAAGTTGCATAAATGCATCATGAAGAGTTGCTTTAGTTCCATCTTCATCAAAAGTTTTCAATTCCATTACAATCATCGGAATTCCATTGATAAAAAGGACTACATCCGGAATTCTGGTGTCATGATTTTCCCGAAATTTAATTTGATGAGAGACTTGGAATAAATTTTTTGAAGGGTTATTGAAATCGACAAGCTTTACCAAAGGGTTCACTGCGTATTTCTTTGATTCAATTGTTATGCCATTAATCAAAAATTGGTGGAACTGATAGTTTCTTTCGTAAAGAGATGGATTATCTATTCGTAGAATTACTTTTATTGCTTCTTCCAATATTTCATCATCAATGCCAGGGTTTATTTTTTCAAGGCACTCTAGAAGAACATCATGATTAATGAATTCATCAAGATGGCGGTTTTGAACCCAATTATCATCACTGGCAAGATACTCATATCCAACCGATTCCAACAAAGAAATTATCGATCCTTCAACAACACTTTCCTGTACCATATATTTCACCCTCTATCATTGCTTTGATTTCTTTCAACAAACCAATCAATCTATTATGATATGACCTCTTGTCAAGCTTTCGATTAACAAAGAAATTTTTCACCTTTTGGCTATTTCATCTCTTTAATAAAAGTATAACACTTGAAAGAAATAAAATGTTTTTTTAAGTTTATCAAGAGAAATTTGAGGTGCAATAGAATCAAGTTCACATATAGTTGACACTATCGGAAGCGTCGACGATTTGATAGAAAAGAACGAAGAAATAATGCAAAATGCAAGACTTTTTTCCGAAAAACTATTCAGCAATGAATTTTTAAGAAGAAAGGAAACAAACTATCGATTGTCTGATTTTTGCAGTTTTGAATCAGGGTATTCATATACCAGCGAAGAATTAAAAGAATCAAAAACCGGAATGATATCCATAAAATGTCTGGGGCTCGATGGATCTTTCAAACAAAATGGAATTAAATCGCTTTTTCCAAAGAAATCAATTTCTCAGAACAAGAAATGCATTATTGGTGATGTGCTAGTAGCACACACAGACTTGACGAAAAACCAAGAAATAATAGGATCACCCTGCATTGTTACTTCTTCAGCTACTTTTGATTCATTAACTTACTCTATGGATATGGTTAAGGTTGCCCCACTCAATTGTTGTTTTAACAGAGCGATGATTTATCAGATACTCAAATCAGAGAATTTCCACAATTATGCTTTAGGCTTTTGCTCTGGAACTACTGTGGTTCATTTGAGCAAACGAGCATTAGAAACATATGACTTTTTTGGACCTAAGGCAATGGATGATGAGCTATCATTGAATTTAGAACGATTACAAAATCTGATTATCAAAACTGAAGGCGAGAACATTAAACTAAAAGCGTTAAAAAACACTCTTCTCCGACGATATTTTGGTTCTTGCTAGTTGACACTATCGGAAGCGTCGACGATTTGATAGAAAAGAACGAAGAAATAATAAAGAAATCGACTAGCTTTATCGATGCTACTTTCAATGATTTATTCACAAAAAGTAACTTCACTTATAGTACACTCGGCTCAACTTTTAATGTTTCGATTGGGAGAACCCCTCCAACTAAGGAAAGCAAATGGTTTGCTAATAAAGACAATGCCGACAGTATTTCATGGCTTTCAATAAAGGATATGAATGAAAATGAAGTTTATTGTTTATCTACAAGCCAGTTTCTGACTACGGAGGCAATCAATGAATTTCATTATACAGTTGCCCAACCAGGGGATATTTTATTAAGTTTCAAATTAACAGTCGGGAGAGTGTTGATTGCAGGAAAAGAAATGCTTACAAACGAAGCCATCGCTTGCTTTAAAGGAAATGAGGAGCTAAAAAGGTTTTTATATTGTTACTTAAAAACTTGTAATTTCTTATCCGATGGAGGGAACACAAGTTCTATTGGAAAGGCGATTAATTCAAAGATAATCAAAAATTTTTCTTTCCCAATACCACCGAAAGATATGCTTCAAAAGTTCACTGATTTGACACGGCGCATCTTTGAACTAATTAGAAAGTTACAGGACCAAAACAATCTGCTCAAAAAGGAAAAAGAAATACTTTTAAACCGTTTCTTTGGTTCTTGCTAATTGACACTATCGGAAGCGTCGACGATCTGATAGAAAATATAGGTCTTCAGAGAGAAGCTATGAATTCTCTAATTGAAACTAAATTGTCCAAATTCAAATCTTTTTGCCCCATAAGAAATTACAATCCTGAAATAATAAAACCAGGTCTTCATGCCTTCGAAGGTCAAAAAATATACTTAGATACCTCTTGCGTCGAAAAAACCTCTCCTATCGATTTAACTCATCTGATAACGGAGAATGAAAAGCCTACTCGAGCCAATATGCAGCCTGAAGAAAATTCGGCTTGGACTGCAAGAATGGCCCAGAGTTTTAAAGTTTTGGCAATAAGCGATTATGATAAAACGCTTGTGCAACAATGCGTATTATCAACAGGGTTCATAGGGGTTAAAGAAACGGTCGAGCTACCATGTTCTTTCCTATACGCAGTCTTTATTGGGCAATCATTTAGAAAGGCAAAAGATCAGCTCTCTACCGGATCCACGATGTCCGCAATTAATAATAAAGAATTTTTGAACTTGAGCGTTCCATCATTGAAACAAAACGAAATGCTTGATTTTGATAGTCAAGTTAAGCCATTGATTAACCATCTATCTATTCTTCGAGAAAAAGAAATTGCTTTGAAACAAATAAAAGTAAAGCTCCTATCGATTTTTTTTGATTTCTAGTTTTGGTCAATGCCTTTTATGTTCTTCTATTCTTAGGAGGCATATAAAATGCAAAAATTCAAAGACTTTCTTAAGCATGAGAATCTATCCAAAAACACGATAGATTCGTATTTGTCGTCGGTTGATTTGTTTCTGTCTAAATACGGAAGTGTTACCAAAGATAACCTGCTTTCTTTCAAGGCATTTCTCGTTGATTCCTATAAAGGGAAAACAATCAACCTTCGCTTGCAGGGGATTAATAAATACCTGGACTTTTTGAAGAAGCCAGGACTCAAATTAAAGTTCGTTAAATTACAGCAAAAGACTTTTTTGGAAAATGTTATAACTGATGCAGATTACGAATTCTTAAAAAACAGATTATGGAAGGATAAGAATTACGATTGGTATTTTGTTGTCCGTTTCTTAGGTGCGACAGGAGCCAGAGTTTCAGAACTTATTCAATTCAAATACGAAAATGTAGTTCGTGGTTACATAGATCTTTACACGAAAGCAGGGAAGATTCGACGCATATTTATTCCATCTAGACTACAACAGAAAGCAATCGAATATTACACTTCGGTTAACCGAACTTCTGGGTATCTATTTGTTAATGGAAAAGGGGAACAAATTACCACAAGAGGTTTATCGCACCAATTAAAGCAATTGGCCAAGAAATATAAAATGAATCTCTCGGTAGTTTACCCACATTCCTTCCGCCATCGCTTTGCTAAGAATTTTCTAGAAAAGAACAAAGATATCGCTCTTTTAGCAGATCTTATGGGACAAGAATCCATCGAGACGACACGAATTTATCTCCGTAAGACTAGCGAAGAACAAAAAGAAGTCGTAGATAAAATCGTCACATGGTAATCATTTAAAGTATCGATTTAGAAGGGTTTGTTTTTGATGTTTTAAAATAGATATCTTTTTGCGTGAAACTAATAATGCTGAAATGATCGTATCAAAATAAAAGCAGTTCTTTTTAGTGACGTAGGCAAGTATCGGAAGTTCAGAAATATACGATTTATCCGTGTGAGGAATTGCTGATCCTTTGGTATTGACCATGATACTTTGCTCAAACTTTGATAGCCCAAAGTAAATTATTGATAAAGGGATGGTATCAGAAACTATTTTTGCAAGAGTAGAACCTACAAGCCCTTCCTCTGAAATGAAAATTTTACCGCTAGAGGCACCATCCATTACCATTAATAAATCTTTTTCATTGCATGGTAAACCATCAGATAATTCCTGATTGATTTCACCATTTTCTAAAGTTTCTATAGAAAAATAGGGCTTTGTATTCTTTTGGTTGGAATCAAACGCAGGCTTTTTTCCTTTGATGAATCTAAGATTATTTCCTATAGAAATTACTTTTGACTGTTCAAAAAGAAGCTCATATTTTTCCTTACCCAAGGATACCAAAAGCTTTGATTTTTCCAGTTCATTTTCTATCAGATCGTCGACGCTTCCGATAGTGTCAACTATGTGTTGTTGCTCATTTAACGAAGGTAAACTGATTTCTACCCGTTCTAAAGTGTTTTTGGATAATTCTTTGAAAGTAGCCCCAGTTGAAATACTTTTTAAAAATTCGGCTTTAGTGGTAAGCCAATAATATAAATAGAGGGGCAAAACCTTATCTTCATCACACACCAACGATTTAAAGCCCTGATTTGTGCAAAGAGTGTTTTGGGAAATAGAAACATAACCAATAGGGGCTCTAGAAGTTAATAAAACGGTGTTAGGTGGCAAAAGAGTCGTTGAACAAGACTTATATCCTTCGTCAGTTATATTTCTTTCCCCTTTAGATATATATCGAACTCGATTTATTGACAAATCTTTTGGTGTTATCCACGGAATTTGGCCATCCCAATATCGCGGATTGGCTGTTGAAGGAGTTGAGCCATTATATATTTTTGCAATTTCCTTTATAAGCATTTGTTTGTTCATTAAATTTAAATTTATCCTTTCATGGAGGTAATTATATGAAGAAGAAATTAGAAGAAATATCTACGATTATCATGGGTCAATCGCCTAAATCTTGTTTTTATAATCAAAAGGGAGATGGCTTACCATTCTTGCAAGGTTGCACAACTTTTGGTCGCCTTTACCCAACGTATGATATGTGGACAACTATTTATTCAAAAAGTGCCAATCCAAATGATGTTCTCTTTACTGTTCGTGCCCCGGTAGGTGATGTCAATTATTGCCAACAAATAACAGCTATAGGACGTGGTATTGCCGCTATAAGAGCGACTTCTGTTTTTCCGAAATATCTTTATTATTTACTTGAAGCTAACAATAAATTATTTGCCTCTTCATCTACGGGAACAATATACCAATCGATTAACAAGGACAAGCTAACTCAAGTTGAACTTGATGTACATAATTTAGATGAGCAACGTCACATAGTTGACACTACTTCATCTCCTCAATAAGAATCTGTTTCACTTTTTCTTCTAATTCTTTTCCCTCCTCCATTAACTTAAACAATTCAGCTGATGTCTTCTTCAATTCTTCCTGTATTTCCTCCTGTGTCATTTTATCGGAATCATCAACACCAACATATCTTCCTGGATTCAAGGAATAGTCTTTCTCCCTAATTTCTTCGCGAGAAGCTTTCTTTGAAAATCCAGCTTTATCTTCATACCCGACGCCCTTTTTATAAGCGTGATAAGTATCGGCAACCTTTTTAATATCCTCAAGCTCAAGCACTCGAAGTTTTCTGGAAATCATCCTTCCCATTGAAGCCGCACTGATAAATAGAACATTTTTATCAGTTTTGCCACGATTTAAAATCCAGCATTGCACACTAATACCAGTATTCGAGAAGAGACGGTCAGGTAAATCTAAAATGGCATCGACCTTTCCTTCGTCAATCATTCGCTTGCGAACTTCTAAATCCGTGCCAGAACTGGTTGTAGCTCCATTTGGCATAAGAATCGCAGCCTTGCCTTTCGGAGCCAATTTGGAATACATAAGCTCAAGCCAAGCATAGTTAGCGTTCTTCTTATCTGGAGTTCCGAAAATCCAGCGTGAATCACCTTCAAGTTCTGCTTTCCAGTATTCTTTTAGGTTGTATGGCGGATTAGCCAAAATATAGTCGGCGCGCAATCCTTTATGCTTATCATCTGTAAAAGAGTCACCCTGGCTTTCACCTAAATCCCCTTCAATTCCACGGATAGCAAGATTCATCTTTGCCATCTTCCAGGTTCCTGGATTCACTTCTTGCCCATAAATTGATAAATCATCAATTTCACCTTGATGTTCTTTAACAAATTTCTCACATTGGACAAACATACCTCCGGAGCCACAGCAAGGGTCGTAAACTCTTCCTTTGTATGGTTGAAGAATTTCTACCATCAATTCGACAATGGATTTTGGAGTAAAAAATTCCCCCCCTTTTTGAGGCATATAAGTCGCAAAAGCACCAATATAGTATTCGTAAACCTGACCAAAGAAATCTCCATCGGCATCTTCCATATGAAGATTATTGGTGAAGAAATCAACCAATTCCCCAAGAGCCTTTTTATCTAAGTCACTCTTAGAGTAGGTTTTAGGAAGAATTCCTTTTAGCTGATCATTGTGCTTCTCAAGCGAAATGAAAGCCTTATCTATTTTTTGTCCTAATTCAGGGCTTTTTGAAAACCGGGCAATATTGTCCCAAAGCGCTTCTTTAGGCACAATGAAAACATGGTCTGCGATATAGTAATCATCAATATTCTCACTGCCATCATTTTGTTTGACTAATTCGTTATATTTGGCCTTGTATCGATCACTCACATATTTTAAAAACACAAGACCTAAAACTACATTCTTATAATCAGCGGGGTCGCATTTATCGCGAAGCTTTTCTGCGGCTCCCCAAAGAACTTTTTCATCGATACTTGCCATCATCTCCTCCTTTGCTATCAAATAAAATATTGATGCTTTAATAAAGGCACACGTTTATCTAAAACGTTTTATCGAAGCAATTAAATTATACCACTATGTAACAATCTGATTTTAGAACTATTTTGAAATGATCAATATTCAATTTGCTTCTTCATTACATGCCTGGATAAAACAGCAGTACTCTTTAGTAGCAAACCTCTTAATAAAATGGTTTTACAAAATGGTAAAATATATTTAGGAATCTGTTTCAATAACATCCCAACAAATTTAAATGTGTTAAAACCACCTTAAATCCCGATTATTTTGGTTATTGCTGAGCAATTTTTAAAATGAAAAAGAGGATCAAAAATGTACGAGCATCGCGATAAAAGCTATTGGCTATACAAAATTAAAGAAGACAACAAAAGAATTAACGAAAGTCTTTTATGTGCGCAAAGCCAGGAAAGATTTGAAGTCGCTGAATCAATTATTGTACGCCTTCGTAATCTAACTCAAAGTCTTCAGGCCTACATAAAAGAAACTTACGAACCTAAAGTTTTCAAAGAACGATTCCATGAATTGCAAGAGGCGGACAAATATTGTAGAAGAACTGCTCGTTTTAACTTTCTCTCTAACTTTCTTCAAGACTTGAATATCGTCCAGCACGAATCGGTCTATGGTGAATACGCAGAAAGACTCCTTCAAAAATATTATCACTACCTCCTCAAAATAAAGACGCTGTTTAGCAATGAATTTAAAATAACGATTCTAGAGAATCTAAGTAAATATCCTCTTGATTTAGATCATTCTTTTCTTGAATATTATCGACGAATCATTCCATATTTAGCCAAGGCTAAGCTAACTAATGATTTTAAAGGAGCCCATCAATACTATGTTCAAAAAAAGAAAGTAGTATTTGTAGATGGAGTCTTGTTTTATGAATACACATTAACTGCTGCTAATGACTTCACGAACAGATTTGATAGATTTTCTGCTTTTTCATCAATCGATATTTTTCCGAACTATTGTATTAAGGCTAAAATGGTGACGTTTGACATTCCATTTTTAGGAACGGCGTCCCCCTATACTTTTATAATCGGCTATAAAACTTCTGTAAGAATATGTGAAATCGAAAAACTTAGCCACATTTTTAGTATTGAAAAAACATACTCAAAAACAAATGGATACAATTCATTAATGACTTATATGCAGGAACATTCTTGCTCCCTGCCAGAAATTTTGCTATCAGATTCAAAGACGTATGCGTCAATTGTAAAAGGTTGCTTTTCAAACACAAACAAAGAAAACCTTGAGCTTCTATTAAACAAGGTACATGATTTTCTTCTTAAAAAACAACCAGGGTGGAAAACTATTACTTATCTTCTTTATCACTTGAACAACTCAGTTCTTAAAAAACAAATTACATCTTCCAACAATTTTTATGATGAAGAGGGCATTTATGGTTTGCAACTCAAAAAAGGAATATTCCCATTTGAAAGTTATCCCTTTTCCTCTTTCTTGATAAATCATCAGCCAAAGCTATCAGATATAACTTTTCTCTTCCAAGTTAATGAAAATAAAGGGGATTACCTCGCAAGACTTGTTGCAGATTCATCAAACGAGAAGGACGTTCTCTATTTGCCAAAAAAAGATTTGATTACCGAAGAAGATGAGTCTAGCCTTTTAAAATACAACGCTTCTTTTTGTAATACACCTTATGGCAGTAGAAGCATTGAATTCGATCATAAATCAATATTTTTGAAAGAAAATGAAGATAACACAGTTTATATCCTTACTAAAATCCTAGAGAAAGTGAACAAGGAAAATTTTAAAAACTATTCGTCCTATCTTAATGGGCTTATTTTGCAAAATAAAATAACAATTGATGACAAGGCTAAAAGCGAAGCCCTATTAAGAGCATTTGACAAAAAATCTGTTTTTGCCGTTTATGGACCGGCTGGGTCTGGAAAAACTTTCTTTGCAAAACTGTTAATTGATTTATTACCTGATTATAAGATTTGCTGTATTGCCGCCACAAATCCAGCTGTAGATAACATGCGACAAAAAATCGGCTCTTCAAAAGCCAAATTTATGACTACTACCAAGTACTTGAAAGATGGGGATTTTGAGGTGGCTGATTTGCTAGTAATTGACGAGTGCAGCACTATTAGTTCTAGAGATATGAAAATGATTTTGGATAAAAGTAAAGAACCTCTGCTGCTCTTTTTGGGTGACACTTATCAAATTCATTCTATTAAATTTGGCAATTGGTTTTCATTGCTTCCGTATTTTCTTAAAAAAGATGCGTTCGTTGATTTGGCAAATCAATTTAGAAGTCAAAGCGAAGTTCTTTTAAAGGTTTGGGAATCTGTAAGAAAACTTGAAAGCAATATTCAAGAACTATTAGACACAAACGAAATCAGCCATCACTTAGATGATTCGATTTTCGAGAGAAATTCTGATGACGAAATCGTTCTTTGCTTGAATTATGATGGCCTGTATGGAATTAACAACATTAACAAAGTTATTCAAAGCAAAAACAAAAATAAGACGGTTCGTTGGAAACAATATATTTTCAAAGTTAATGACCCTATTATTTTATTAGAATCCCTACGCTTCGAAGGAATCTTTCACAACAATCAAAAAGGAAAAATCATCGGCATAGAAGAAGATATATACTGCTTGCGCTTTAAAGTTCAAATTTTCTCCATGATTTCCCCGAAAGTTCTCGCGAGCAATCCCGCAATAGAAAGCTATGATTTTATTGAAAAAACAACCATTGTCCAATTCAGCGTAAGAAAATCATCCGAAGATGAATATGATCACGATTCTAAAAGTGATGCGATTTTCCCTTTTCAAATTGCTTATGCAATTTCAATTCACAAAGCCCAGGGTTTGGAATACAATTCGGTAAAAATTGTCATTTCAAACGAGGTGGAAGAGCAAATATCACATAATGTTTTTTATACCGCAATAACGAGAACTAAGAAATTATTAAGAATTTATTGGAGTATAGAATCGGAAACTAAAATTTTGCAAAGTTTCAGAAAATTTAACTGTGAAAATGACGCTAAGGAATTGAAAAAGAAATTCCCTAAATTAATACAAAACCATTAGTTATTCTTTTTCTCTTATCATCGTAGCAATCAAAAGCGATTCGTCATTGTTCCAAACGGCATTGGCTAACTTTCACCCAGCAGCCCCATATCTGTTAAGCGTGTACTCTAAAGTACAATGGTCAGATTCGGTTAAAACCTTATACTCATATTTGGCCATGAAAAAACTTCTTGATTATTTTCTCGAAGTCTTCTTTCCTTACGTACACCGCATCGTAAAAATCTAGCACTAGGCTACCTATATACATATTTTGCCAAAAAATGTCGTTGATTTTGATAGTCTTTCAAAAAAAGCAAAAACTCAAGGCATGATAAAAGCCCTGGCTCTTCAAGCAAATGGGCCTACCTAGGCATTGTATAAAATTTCATCGCGTTTTTTACCAAATGCCTCATAGTACAATTCTTCACGAAGCTTCTTCAAATCAAGGTAATTTCCTACATCAGAGTATTTTTGGAAGTCGTTAATCTCAACTTCTTCAAAATTAGAAACGCCATCTTCAATGGCACTATCATGCCCCAACTCGTTTAACCGACTATCGCTCTTAGCTTTGTTTAAATCACTTGGCAACAATGCTAGATTAAAAGCATTGTTCTGGACAGCATCTTTATTCGGAAGACTGCTAGATTTCCAAGAAGACTGTGGGATGATGTGATCTATTTGACCTGGTTGTTCTTCGCCACGCCCCTTTAATTTCTTTATGCAGTTATAATAATAGACCAATGGAGCCAAAACACCTTTTTGGATAGGTTTATTGTTCAAAGTGTTGTTTTCAAATATTCCTTTTAATAGATTATTCCAATCAGAAGAAGTAACAGAGTTGAATAGGCCCTCTGAATCATATCCTATGCCATTTTCAAAATTTTGGATGTTTATCTGGATTGTAGAATCGCTTGATCCCTTCCATTGGTTGTTCAAATACCCAAAGATAATTTTGTCGAACTCAATAAAAGCATTCTTGTCGTATATTTTCTTATCTTGAGTCGTGTAACCCATAGGTTTTCCAAGATGCTTCCAACTGCGGAAAAGCAAAGCAAGATAATTCAAAGTTGGGGCATCCGAAACAATATCAGACAATGATTTTCCCCAGGAACGCAAGACACCTAAATATATATTCGACTTAAAGGAGTCAAAAAAACTCTTAATATCGCTCATTGTCTCTTCTAGATTATCCCACTCCATCTTTCCTGAGAGGCTATCAATATCCTCTTTCTTTACACCATCACCGAGTAAACCGGATAGAAGTTTAAAACCTATAGTGATTCGCTTTGCAACTTCATTGGAATCACCACTTTTGAATTTAAAGAATAGAGAAAATCCACTATCAGAATCATCATCGAAATAATAGGTGCAAGAGGCTGGGATATCCCATTTAACTTTATCTTTCGGACTGCAGTTTCCTAAATCCAAAGAGCTATATAACTTGGTTATAGCTTTTTCATATTTTTCTGAAGGTGGCTTAATTGGTGCATTCCATTTCGGTTTTGCAGACAAGATTTCGCTGGCAATCAACTGGGTGCCACCGGTGTTAATCAAATTGAATATCTTTTGTGAATCGGTTGATGTAATGTCATGAGTCTCTATAATAGCGATTCTTCGATTCATAAAAAGAAAATCAATACGATCGTAATCTTCTATTATCTTTAAATGACGATTTGACCATTCTGCTTTTAAATAATCCTCAAATTTTGCCTTAGATGTTTCTTTTACCCAATCAAACCGGTCATCCAAATAGCCGATAAAGGTCTTATACTCCTTATATGTATCTTTGTTATTTGCTTTATATTCTTGAAGAAATTTTCTGATTTTGTCGGAGCGAACCTTTTTATCATCCCCGCAAAATGCTGAAAAATATGATTTTCCAGTCAAATAATCCTTAAAATCAAACGAAGAGGTTAGGCCAGTCTGATATTTGTTTTTATAGGTGAATGCTATTTTTAATATATCAAGCAAAGTTGCAAGTTCTTCCTGGTCATTGACTACCTCTTTCTCACTAAACTTACTTTCAACTTCATTATCATCTTCAGATGGTGCTGAACTGTCGAAAGAGAATCCAGATTCGGATTCAACAGCTGATGGCTTTTCATCCTTATCTTCTTGAATAAAGTCAGAAACTTTAGTCCAAAATTTTCTTTGAAGGTCATCTATACTCTCATTGTTCTTTATGGGCAAATACTTTTTCGCCCAAATATATAGATTTTCTGGATTTTCATAAATCATCTTTATGGAATCCCGTCTCTGTCTTCCATCCAACAACCATTCTGTGATGTTCTTCGACTCATCCATTTCTTTTGAAAGTATACTGGCGCCTAATGGATAATTCTTAAAAACAGATAAAGCCAACTCAAATCTTTTCTTCTCATCCCATGTGGCTTTTCTTTGAAATCGTGGAAGCTTAATTGAAGTATCCTCAATAAATTCCTTTAAAGACTTTGGAAATATTTCGTACATAGAGAACCCCCTTTATGTGACTATGAAAAACAACTAAGAATATTAGATCACAATGCTGATCTACGATCAAGCAAACCAATAAAATTGATTAATTGGATTTCATATATATGCAATATGGTTGCCTACAAAAGACTTTAAAGAATGCACCAAAAATCATCTCAAATTTAATATATTATCTCCAAAAAAGAAAACGCAGTTCCTGATGAGTTATAAAAATTTGGCTCTTCTCCTACCCCTCTTCGGCGTCAGCTTTAACCTCCACAAATCGTGTACAGTAAGATCAAAAATGTCCGCAACTGCGATAATTTTGCTTTTTTTTAATTATCATGACCTCCATCCTTTCTTAGACTTGTCAGCATTTCTAATCCGTTCCAAAACATATCAAATCTGCCATAACATAAGACTTAGGATCTAATTCATATGTGGATAATTTCTCTTATGAATTATCACAAGAATACAGTTTATTCATCTCTATAGAAGTTGATGTTGATATATTTTCACTGCCATCACAAGAAAGCAACGGAAAAAAAAGACATTACGACTAAACTGACTTTGCTATTTTTATTAATAGCAATTCCTTTCATATATAAAATTCCATTTTTCAATTATAGTTTAAGAAGTGCAAACAAAAATATCAAAACATAAGTCCATTATCTAATTCTATTGATAACTAATTTGTTAGTATCAATCATTTCATTATCTTTTCTAATTGAAAATACTTTTTATGATCATCATCGATCAGGCTTTTCAATCTCATCAACCCATCGCTGAAATTAGAAACCTTAGCATATGAATTGATATAAGGCATCGTCAAAAAATCATATGAAGTCATGATTCTTTCATCCCCACCATTGATGGTGAAGAATTCCTTCAGTGTTTTATATTCTTTTCCTTCGAAAAAGAAAGATTTCTTTTTCGATAATAAATATCCTAAATCAAACCAACTCTCGATAGGATGAGAATTATATTCATCAGTTATTCTCTTTATCGAGCTATAAAAAGTCGGTCTATTTTTATCCAGTCCTCTAATTTCTAAGAATCTGAGAAGCAATCCTTTAGATAGTAAAGATTGTAATTCGACAATGGGTCTAGGCGCATTGTTCAATATCGTGAGTCCTAATTCATTCGAGTCATTCAATCTAATACCGCCCAATGCTAAATGATGTCCAGGATTTAGTAGGAATGATATTTCAAAAAGAGCAATTTCTTTATCTTTGTTATCTAAAAAAATACTGACTGCCCTCTTGCCTTTCTCAATATCCATCTCATATAGCCAGTTAGTAAATGATGAATCGTTGAATTGATCGATGAACAAATCTGGGTAAAGACACATTTCATCACCGACTTGTTCTAAAGATGAATAAGACAATCTATCGTTGATTCTAAATGTTCTCTTGATCATATGGCAATTCCTCTTTGCATGTCGATGATGACTACTATAAAGCTAAACACTACCAAGAAGAAAAAGACCCAACTTATCGAGGAGAACAAAGTATCCAATATTCGATGGTTCTTTTGTCTAGTAATCTTCAGCATGCTTTTAATCTTGGTCGATTCTTCAAACACAAATCTATTAATTGAATCTTTATCTAATATCATCTTGTCTTTAATATGTTCGACAAGATAAGACATCAAATTTCCTGCCAACTTGTCTATTTTATTCAAAAGTTGAACAGATTTGTTTTTGGAGAAATTCAAGACATAATCAAACCCACTATCTCTTCTAGATTTTATGGAGAAGATAGTAGCGAACAAAATATCGTGTATCAATGTTCCGACAATAGGAATAAAAAGTGCGTAAGTCGATAAATAAGACCAATCTGGAGAAATCAAAAACTCTCGCATCAATCCATTAGAGAAAAGATAAAGAGAGAAGAAATTGCTGAATAACAACAATAAGACTGATAGGAAGGACTCAATAAATCTCAATCCACCAGCTCTTCTATCTCTACTCTTAACTTCATCGATTACATTGGTCATTCTAAAGACTTGATCTTTGTGCCACCCATCGATTCTTTTGGAAACAATTTCAATTTTATCTTCATCAGAAATATCATTATTTACTATTAGTTCATCTATAGTCAAAATCTCGCCTTTATAGTCGATCAAGAGTTGTCCTATGGATAAAGGGCAATCCTTGGGTTGCTCTTTTTCAAAAGGGTTGACCCACCAATTGACAAAAGAATGTATAGCATACTCAAATACATGTGTCTCTAAAGAGGCGTAATCCATCATATTGGTAACTGCAAAATCCAAATCACGAAGTGAAGCATATTCATACATCAGTGAAGGAAGATAAGTCAAAGAAGCTTGTTGCAATTTGATCATGGATTCTATGTAGACAGGCGAGTTCTTCAACGAAACTGAAAGTTGTTGAACAACCTTATAGCAATTGATTCCTGAAGCTTCCATCAATAATCTATTTCTATCAAGAGTATTCATAAAGGCATCACCTCACTATAAGGAACAAAGTAATTGAATATCGGTTCAAAAAATCCATAGTCTATAGTTAAAGCTGGTCTCATTCCACTTATAAAATAAAATACAGTTGTGACTGACATGCACATAAACAATATGGAATAGGTTAGATGGATAAACTTATGAACTATTCCTCTATTGAAAGGATTGGATAAATGCACAAAGTGCTGAGATGATATTCTAAATGTCAAAAGCAAGACTAGAAAAATCACCATTATCAAAAATGTTCCCGAAGTCAAATATAAGGCATCTAAGTTCTTTGGAGAGTAACCGAAAATAGGTTTAAGAAATTCATAGAATCCTTTCCCGATTGCATTTAGAACTTTATAATCAAAATAAAACTTGTCGAATAGGAAGAAAAAGAATAAACAAATATAAGGAGGAAAGAAAGACCAAAACAAAACTTTTATCTTGTTGTAGGAAACAAAAAAGGAAATAGCTATACAGCATACCAATGGAATTGTTATAAGCCATGATAGGACCATGATAACCGTCTCCTTTTATGTTTCTTATTTTACCTAATAATTAACTCAAATCAGAAAGTATTTTGCGAAGGTGATCGGGAAGAGGCGCTTCAAATGTCATACCAGAAAGATATGATAGAACACCATCGATCTTCAAAAAACTGAATGTAGCTGCGTGAAGGAATTGAGACTTCAATCCATAGAGATCTTCAAATTCTTTATTTATTTCAAAGTTTCCATACTTTCCATCACCTACAACCGGATGACCAATCAAAGAGAAATGGGCACGAATCTGATGTGTTCTACCAGTCAACAATTCGACATTCACCAATGCAGTATTGGAAAATTGCTTAACTCTTTTATATTCAGTTATCGCTGTCTTAGCACCTTCTTTCAATGTGCCAGCCCTGACCATTCCTTTATCAGCATCTTTGAGCAAAGGAATATTGATAGTTCCTGAGCCATTCAACTTTCCATAAACCAAGGCTGTATATGATTTCTTTATTTGAGTTCTATCTCTGAACAAAGCCAATAATTCCTGCATTGCAGGAAGATTCTTGGCACAGATGACAATGCCAGTAGTATTTCTATCCAATCTATGACAAGGTCCAGGAACAAAGCCATAAGAATTGTTCGGGTTGAATTCACCTTTTTGTATAAGGTATGAGGTCAGCATATTAGCTAAAGTGAATTTGCTATCCTTTCCATCAGAATGAATGAGCAATCCTCTCGGTTTATTTACAACCACTATATTCTTATCTTCATAGATGATATCCAAAGGAGTAGAAATCGGTTTTTCTACATAATCCTTCTTAAATTTTTCTAAAAGATCTGGTTTTAAATATATAAATAAGGTATCGCCATCTTGCAAAATATATTTAATATCTACCTTTTTTCCATTAACTTTGACATCTTTTTGCCTAAAAAGCTTATAAATGAAGGATAAAGGAGCTTCTTTTATCCATCTTTTGATAAATTTGTCGACTCTTTGGTTGGCCTGTTCGGCGGTAATTTTAATTTCCATGCAAATTTCTCTTTTCAAATCAAATCTTTTCTATTATAATACTACACGCGCTGGAGAGATACCCAAGTGGTTGAAGGGGTGGGCTTGGAAAGCTCATAGTGGCAGAAATGCCAGCAAGAGTTCAAATCTCTTTCTCTCCGCCAGTTGAAATGCTATTTGAACTCTTACTATTAGGTAAGAAGTTCGGATTTAAGACTAGCCTTGCCAAAATCAAGAGTAGTCGATAGAAATAGAGGGTATGAAAACTCCAGATTTGAGGGGTAATACCCTCTTTTTTAATGCAAAAAACAGGTTAGAGTCGAACAAAATACGTCAAAAACTAACAGCCTTGAAAAAAGGATATGCCTCGGCTAGCCTTATCATGAGAAAATTTTAGCATTCGGAAAAACATATCAAGCTTTTTATCTTCTAAAAGAAGAAAAAACATTAGTTTGATCCAAATTTATGAAAAGAAAGGATTAAGTACATCCAAATGCAAAAGGAGAAGAGGGAAAAACTTAATAGTTTATGCCAACAGCTTTTAAAATTTCTTGATTTAGATCGGTTGACATAAAGAAGTAAAACTACTATATTCCATTTTTGTAAAGATTAATGAGGGAACAAAAATATGGGATCAATACTTGTATTAGGACCAATGATTATTTCTAGCATCTTAAATCAACAAGCTTCGTTAGCAGTTAATAACATCAGTACACTAAAGGTTAGAAAATATGTGGCTCGTTCTTTTGTGAAATATGTTTTGACATTGTGCTAAATAATTAAATATGAAAAAGAAAATAAGTTTATCAATTTTATTAAGTTGTCTTATTTTAAATTCTTTATATGGATGTTCATCTGAAGATGATTATTTCAAGCAAAAAATAACTCCCTATTTGAGCTTTGAAGCTTTTATCAATTATTTAGATGAATCGAAAGAAGATGATGAAAGAGATGTTGGGGTTATTGAATATGAGGATAGAGGGGAACAGGGGAAAGGTTTTAATATTAATACTGACCAAGTAACACCTCTATTAAAGAAAATAAAATTTAGTATCGATAAAACTGTAAAAGAAGAATATGCACCTGATAATTTTTTTTGGATTTTAGAAATCAAATCAAAAATTCAAATAAAAGGGTATTCCTATGAAGATAGAGAATACGACTATATTTTAGAATTTAACAAAGATTTTCATGTAAGAGTTATTGTAGAACATTGGGAAAGATGGTCATATAACGATTTTTTTTCAAATGATTATTATACCGATTTGAATAGTCTGAATTTACTAAATGATTTTTACAAAAAGGGTGTGGCAAATGATGATTAAATATTCGATATTAAATAAAAATATCTATATTAATCCAGTCAATTTTACTTATTCCTTTAACGAATAAGATTTACAAGGAATTGCCCCTGCATTAAGCACCAGTTTACCGGAAGATAAAATTCTGAGAATCTTTAAGCCAAAGTGTTATTCGTTTGGAATCGATATCTCGGATAAGTGTAATCTTCGTTGTTCTTATTGCTTCAATAAAAATATGACTGGAAGAATCATTCCTTTCGAAAAAGCAAAAGATTTTCTAGATAAGATGTTCTCGACTTTTCCAAATGGGAAAAAATACTTTGGTGATCTTTCTGGAAAAGGCGAGCCTCTCATGAATTTACCTGTGATTTTAAAAATTGCAAAGTATTGCCAAGATAAGAGTGATGAATTAAATGTTGAGGTATTACCTACTTTTGTATGCAATGGGACTTTGCTTTCTCCTATCGTGGCTGAAATATTACAAAAGAACGGAATTCTTTTTGGCGTAAGCCTGGATGGCGATAAAGAAACACATGATCTTTATAGAAAGGACAAGAATGGTGAGGGCACTTATAGTGAGATTATTCACAATGTCTTACAAATTAAAAATCGAGAGTATATCGGGTGCACTACACTGAAGCTTGGCTTTTCCTTTTATTCCAATTCAAACGCACCAGTATATAACTGATAGTAAGTTCCTTTCATGTCAATCAATTGATCGTGAGTTCCTCTTTCGATAATCTTTCCGTGATCCAATACCATAATGACATCTGAGTTTTGAATTGTGGAGAGACGATGAGCTATGACGAATACGGTTCTACCATTCATCAAGTTATCCATACCTTTTGTAACTATGGCTTCTGTTCTAGTATCGATAGAGGATGTAGCTTCATCCAAGATCAAGACAGGTGCATCATTTACTGCAGCACGAGCAATGGATAAAAGTTGACGTTGACCTTGAGACAAGTTTCCACCATCATTGGTGAGCATTGTCTGATATCCGTTAGGAAGACGTGTGATGAATGAATCGGCATTAGCTAACTTTGCAGCAGCAATACATTCTTCATCAGTAGCATCCAGTCTTCCGTAACGAATGTTATCCATGATAGTTCCAGTAAACAAATTAGTATCCTGCAAGACCATTCCAAGAGATCCTCTCAATGAAGATTTCTTAATCTTATTTATATTGATTCCATCATATCTAATCTTTCCATCAGCTATGTCATAGAATCTATTCAACAAATTGGTAATGGTTGTTTTTCCAGCTCCTGTGCTACCGACAAAGGCCACTTTTTGACCGGGCTTTGCATATAAAGTAATATCGTGAAGAACAACCTTATTTGGATTATAAGCAAAGTCCACATCGAACATTCTTATATCGCCTTCGAGCAAAGTATAAGTAATAGTACCATCAGCAGTATGAGGATGTTTCCAAGCCCAGATTGTCTGATTTTGTCTTGTAGCTTCGACGATGTTTCCTTGCTCATCGTATTTAGCACGAACCAAAGTGACATATCCATCATCTACTTCAGAAGTTTCATCAATCAATTGACATACTCTTTCACAGCCACCATATGCCAATCCGACAGAGTTTACCTGGTTAGCCATTTGAGAAGCATTGTTGGTCATCTGTTTGACCATAGGTAGAAACGAAACGACTATTCCTACTGTGATTTCAGCATAACTTCCAGACAAAGTAGGATTCTTAACGTGTCCGATATAAAGCAATGTTCCAACAATAGCGATAACCACATACAAGATATTACCGATATTTCCAAGAATTGGCATCATAGTGTTTGCATATGAGTTTGCCTTGGTGGAAACATCTTGCAAGTTTCTAACAATAACATCGAAATCCGCTTCGCCTTGTTCCTCATGGTTGAACGATTTGATCACCTTCAAGCCGTTCATCATCTCTTCGACATATCCTTCTTCTTTTCCTAAAACTCTTTGTTGAGCAACGAAGTTCTTCGATGATTTTCCACCTACTTTACATGTCACGAAGAACATCCAAGCCACAAAGAGCATAACAATAAGAGTTAAATATATAGAAGAGAACAACATGACGAACAAAACACAGACGAACAGTATTCCAGAAATCATTATTTCTGGAATAGATTGAATCAAGAATTGTCTTACCGTATCGATATCGTTGAGATATACAGACATGATGTCTCCCTTATCGTGACGATTGAAGTAAGAAATAGGAAGACTTTCCATATGGTTGAAAACTTTCTTACGAAGCTCATCCATATACTTTTGACCATATGTGGCATTAATAAGTGAATAGGAGAACGATCCTATTACCGATATAACATAACATGTCACTAGAATCATTAGCCACGGGAAAATCTTGCTCCAAAGTTCATCTGGTGAAACAGATAAAACATAGTGACCTGTCAGCTCATTAAATACTGCATATTGACCATATATGTTGGTGACTTGTTGTATGACAACAGGTGCAATAATATTTCCGACAGCGACAAAGAAAATACAAATCAAAGCGATTGAGAATGCCCATTTATGGTTTCTAGCATAATCCAAGACACATCTCATCATAGGATTCTTACCTTTTTTAATAGGTTTGTCCTTGATGTCGATGTTTTCTTTATTCATTGAGATTTCTTCAGACATTTTGAACACCTCCCACACGATTTTGAATATCGTTAATTTCTTTGTAGATAGAGCAATTTTGAACTAGATAATCATGAGTTCCCTTGTCTACAATCTTTCCGTCATCCATGACTAAAATCATATCTGCATCTTTGACTGATGAAACACGTTGAGCGATGATGATCTTAGTAGTATCGGTCAAAGTATCTTTAAGACCCTGGCGAATCAAAGCATCAGTCTTTGTATCGACAGCCGAAGTGGAATCGTCGAGAATTAAAATTTTAGGCTTCTTTATGATTGCTCTGGCGAGACACAATCTTTGCTTTTGTCCACCTGAGACATTTGTTCCACCCTGAAGAATTTCAGAATCATATTTATCGGGGAATGATTCGACAAACGATGAAGCCTGAGCTATATCACAAGCCTTTTTTACTTCATCATCTGAAGCATCTTTATTACCCCAAAGCAAATTAGACTTTATCGTTCCACTAAATAGAACATTTTTTTGTAAGACCATACCCACAGCATTTCTCAATGTTGTGATGTCGTAGTCTCTGACATCTACGCCCCCGACTTTAACATCGCCTTGTGATACATCATAGAATCTTGATATGAGATTTACCAAAGTCGATTTAGATGATCCTGTCGATCCTATGATTCCGACGGTTTGACCGCTCTTGATATGTAAATCGATGTCTTTAAGTGCGAACTTCTCAGCTTCAGGTTTATACTTGAAAGAGACATTATCGAAGTCTATGCTTCCATCCTCCACTTTCATTACAGGATTGGTAGGATTGGAAATTGTAGGCTTTTCAACTAACACTTCATATACACGACGCATAGAAGCAGTGCTCATTGAAATCATCATAAACACTGATGAAAGCATCATCAAAGAAGACAAAATCATTGCACCATATGTAATCAATGATGTTATTTGTCCGATAGTGATAGCTGTTGTAGCACTCTCTCTAATCAGCAATGTATATCCACCAAACAAGACTAAGCTCATAGAGATATACATAGCACAGTACATAGAAGGATTGGTCATTCCAATCAATCTCTCTGCTACTATTAAACCATTCCTAATATCTTCACTTGCTTTAGAGAATTTCTTCTTTTCATAATCTTCACGAACATAAGTTTTGACAACTCTTATACCACGAACATTTTCTTCGACCGACTCATTCAATCTATCGAGCTTTTTGAAAACTTTATTGAATACAGGAATGACATTGCCGATCAACAACATTAATACAACTGCAAGAACAGGTATAGTAATAGCAAATATCCAAGCCAACTCAGGAGATTGTATGATTGCCATCACTAACGAGAATATGAACATCAATGGAGCTCTCAAAGCGATACGTATCATCAACATATAGGATAGTTGTATGTAGGTGATATCTGTCGTTTGTCTAGTTACGAGACTAGATGTCGAGAACTTATCAATATTAGCAAAAGAAAACTTTGATACTGCCGAGAACAGATCCTTACGAAGATTTGTAGCAAATCCAACAGCAGCCTTTGCTGAGACCTTGGCAGCCGTATAACCGCAGCCAAATGAGCAAAATGCCAAGGCTATCAATCCCAAGGAATAATAACCGACTGTCGCCATTGCTTCGCCTTCAGTCATCGTCTGGTTGAGAATATACCCTTCACTCTTCTCCATGAAGGTCAACAACATAGACATAACAAAAGGAATAACACACTCAAATACAGTTTCAAATGTAATGAACAATGCTGCTAATATTGAATCTTTCTTATACTCTCTAACGGAGCGAAGAAATACTTTGAGCATCTGTCCATAGCCGACTTTTTTCTCTTTTGGTTCTTCCTTCTTTTTCATACTTACCTCCTCAAAAAATGACCACCTTCACAAACAAGAAATCTTATTTATGGAGGTGGCCACTCAACCATTTTTCTAGGTCTAGTTTACATTTAATCCGTTTTTAATTATAAGAAAAAAATAATTTTTTTCTAATCATTTCTTGTGAATGCGTTTACACTTTTCAACCTTGTAAAGCACATCTTAAGGAAGCCTCAATTCAATTAGCAATTTAAAAATAGGGGTTGAAAATAAGCATTGGTATTTATTTTTATGGAATAACAATTTTTCTTTTGAACTAGTAAGCTCTAACATATATAATTAAGAGTAATTGGTTGGAGGCTTTAAATATGGCTGAAATTATTGGAATTGACTTAGGCACATCATCTACTAGAATCTATGTTAAAAGCAAAAAGGCTGTCATCTTCGATGAACCAACTTGTCTATCCATAGATATTAAAACAGATCAAATCGTTAACATCGGTTATTTAGCATTCAAATCTTTAGGTAGAACTCCATATGGAATAGAGGTAGAGTTTCCAATGAAAGAAGGAGTCGTTGCCGATATTCAATCCGCATACCAGCTCATCGATCAAGTCTTTCAAAATCGTGGAAAAAAGAGAATGTTGAGAGGTGCAAGCTTCTATGTATCAGCACCGAACCAAATGACAAATGTCGAAAAGAATGCATTGATAGATGTCTTCAAAAAGATCGGAGCTAGAGAAATAATATTGCAGCCTTGTGGGAAACTAGCAGCCTTGGGGGCCGGATATGATGTAAATTCACCTACAGGAACAATAATACTTGATATTGGAGGCGGAATTTCTGATTGTGGTGCAGTCTCCATGGGAGATATCGTAGTTGCTCATTCAACCAAAGTCGGTGGAAAAGAATTCGACCATGTCATAGAGAGATACATTAAGAACAAGAAGAATTTAGATATCGGTCCTAGGGCTAGTGAACAAGTAAAAGCTAGAATAGCAAGCGTAAATCCAAAAGCAGAGAACCAATTCTATGAAGTATCAGGAAGAAACATATCTACAGGATTACCATCAACAGCAATCATCTCTACAGCCGAACTTTATCCTCTATTAAGACAACTCATCGATCAAATAGAAGATAACGTCAAGGAAGTTATCCAAGACATTCCTTCAGAGATGGTAGGCGATATCGTAAAATCCGGAATTATTCTCACTGGAGGAGGAAGCCAAATAGCAGGAATGAAAGAAACACTTCAATCCGATTTAAAAATTCCTGTAAATCAAATCAAAGATCCGTCCAATGCCGTCATATTGGGGTTGGCAAAAATGATAGAACAAGAATAATACAATGACTAAGATAGGAATAGTAGAAAACGACGAAAAAGATATGGCTCTTTTAATGAATGCCATAGAAGAGTATTACAACAAAAATGGTGACAGAGATTTTAATTTGGTTTGTTTTCCAAGTGCTTTGTCATTCCTCAACGATACAGACAAGTTTGACGTGGCCTTTTTAGATATCATGATGCCACATATGGATGGGATGGAATTGGCCAAGAAAATAAGAACAACAAATAACAAAATGATAATTGTTTTTACGACTAATCTCATCAACTTTGCTATCAAAGGTTATGAAGTCGAGGCTTTGGATTATCTGGTGAAGCCTATAAATAAGAATCATTTATTCAAGACATTGGATAAGATTTCATATATCATGAAAACTAGAGAAGATAAATTCGTAACACTCAAAAACAAAACAGCGATAAAAGTTGTTCCTGCTAACAGTATCACATATATCGAAATACATTCCCACCTTATCTCATACCATTTCATGGATGGAACTACTTTCGATGTTTGGGGTACTTTAAAAGAAGAGATGAGCAAACTACCCGAAAATGAATATGTCAGGATTAATTCATCAGAGATTTTGAATATGCAATTAATAAAATCGTTAAATAACAATGAAGTGTCCATAAACGGGGTGGGTATTCTTTATATTTCTAGACTATTTAAAAAAGACGCAACTAAGAAAATCATGGAGTATTTCGGTTCTAAAATATGATACAGAATCTTGGGTTAGGAATCTTCGAAGAATTGAGATTCATAATAGAGTTATCGCTTGGCTTATACCCTGTCTTTTTTATATATTTTCAAAAGAAAAAGAATTTCTGGTTCAAATTTATAATTCCATATATAGGGATATTAGGAACTAGTATTTCCTATTGTTTCTTTTTCCAATATATCATCAATGTAAGCAATTGGGGATTCACAGCCTTTTTTTCATCTTTATGGTACCTATTCTTAACATTCTTAATATTTATTCATAGCATCTATTGCTTTGAAATGAAAATCAATGATGGAATTTTATTTATCATAGGCGGATACGCAATCCAGCATTTAGATATGATATTAGCTAATGAAATCGTAAGATTCATTTTGTATCCAGATGTTGTAAACCATCTATTTATTTACTTTTTGATTTGTGTTGGCTTTACTATTCTATTCTATACACCTTATTATCTGACCATATTTTTCTTCAACAAGAGTAAAGCTTCAATTTTGGACGATAATATCAGCACAAGAATTCTGTTATTGGTTCTCATCGTAATGCTTTATGTATCAACATATTGCTTCCAGAATTTCTTTAGATCATATAACTCATACGACATACAAGTCATCAGCGCAATTGGAGATTGTTTCACCTCTACAATGCTTATAGTCGCTATGTTCATGATAGAAAAAGCGTCTATAGATAAAAGAGAAAAGGAATTTATGAAGTTGATGTACCAAAAAGAGAAAGAAAGATACGATTCTTTCAAAGGAAACATCGACTACATGAATGTCATGCTTCACGACTTGAAATATGAGATAAAGAAATTAGCTGATGATGGTGCAATCTCTGTAAGTTCATACGACGAAATCAAAAAGAACATCAGCGCCTATGGTGCCAATATCGATACAGGAAATGAAGTTATGAATTTAATAATGAGCGATATTACATATAGATGTCAATCTAACAATATCGCATTTTCGCCATTAGTAGATGGTAAAGCTTTAAATTTAATCGACAAAAATGATTTATATATAGGAATGTCGAATTTATTCGACAACGCGATTTCTTATGTGAAAGAGCTCCCGAAGGATAAAAGATACATAAACTTCATAGTGAAGAAGGTAAATAATTTTATAATAATAAAGGAAACCAATTATTTAATGAATCCATATTTAATTGAATTCAACAAGGATGGAAGCATAAAATCAACCAAAAAAAGCGATAAACAGCATGGATATGGCACTAAATCCATTGTTTTATTTGCTAAGAAATATAAAGGTGATGCTTATTTTAAAGTCGAAAACAATGAATTCATAACAACCATAACCATTCCAAATTAACTACCACTTATGTAATTAACTAGACCAAAAACGCTTTTTTGCTGTAAACGCTTACCAGTATTTTGTAACCTCTAATCGCTAAGCACAATGGAGGTAACAAAATGCTAAAAAAACGTGTAAAGTCGTTATTAGGATTAGCGATTCTCAGTGTGAGCATGGCATCTGCTCTGTCATCCTGTACGAGCGGTAACACTAGCAATCAAACTGAAGAAAAGGTAATTCAAACATTAAACGGATCTGGTTCGATCAATGATACGAATTATGATTTCGAATTAAGAATTTTGGAAGCTGACAACGAATTCTACATTAAAACCTTAAACACCGAATATGAAAATATTTGGGGTGAATGGACATTCACTGAAGGAAAAGGATATATCTTGACATTCGATGATGCCTATTGGACTGAAAAGAAAGTCAAGTATAACGAGGACTCAAAAGAATTCTTCTTCACCTATGAGGTCAACCTTGGAAGTGCAGTAGGAAAAACTAAAGTCAAATTCAGTGGATCTGCTGATAACTTCACTTATGATGGAGAAGGATGGGGATTTGAGCCATTCGAATTCTCTGCTTCTAATCTCGATGTCATGGGAATGACAACCATCGATATAACATTGACTTGTTATGAGGATTTGACATTCAAAACCCAGGCTTCTTGTCCTTTAATCGCCGTTCCAGAAAGAAACGGAACTTATTCATTCGATGAAGCAAATAAAGTATATACATTCAAATTCTCCGACGAAGAGAATCCAACAGAAACAACATATGCTGACGGAACTTATTCATTAACATTGAAATTAAATGTTGGAATGCCTATGCAATTCACCATCACATATACACCAGAAGCATAATAAATAGGAGAATAGTAAAATGAAAAGAAAAGGTAGAATTATATTAGCTTCTTGCTTAACAGGAATCGCTGCTGCTTTGGCTGTCGGAATCACCATCGGCAACTTCTATGCATTCAAATACGAACCTATCATCGCCTTAAACTTAGGTCAAGACACTTATAAGATTGTCAACAACGATTCAGATGAAAAAGTTGAAGATATCTATAAATCAGAATTTTCAAGCTCTAGAAAACTAGTCAGAGAAGAAAACAAATATGCTGAGACTATTCAATCCGAAGGTAGTGTCCTTCTAATGAATAAAAACTACGCACTTCCTGCTACAACTGCTAAGAACATAACTTTGTTTGGAACAACTTCAGTTGATTTCCTTTATGGTGGAAGTGGTGCTGGTAGTATTTCAACTTTAGGTACTCCAACTTTAAAGCAAGCTTTCGAAAATCTCGATTTCAAAGTAAACAGCACAGTCTGGGATTTGTATAGCAGTGGTGCAGGATCATCCTATAGAAGAGCAGCCAATTCAAACACTTATAAAGTTGGTGAAGCTCCTGTTTCTATTTTCACCGATGATATCAAGAGTTCATTCAGCAATTACAACGATTTAGCAATCGTCGTAATCGGTAGAACCGGAATGGAAAACAGCGATTTGGCCTTAACGACAGTCGAAAATAGCTCAAAACACTCTCTCCAACTTTCACAAAACGAAATTGACACAATCAAATTAGCTAAGGATTCGGGATTTAAAAAGGTTGTAGTTCTTCTCAATACATTGAATGCAATGGAATTGAATGAACTCGACAATTTAGGTGTCGATGCCTGTCTTTGGGTTGGAGCAGGTGGACAAAAGGGTATCAATGCAATTCCTAAGATGATAAAAGGAGACCTGGTTCCTTCTGGAAGATTGGTAGATACATATGCAGTCGATGCCTTATCAGCTCCTGCAATGAAAAACTTTGGAGATTATACCTTCACCAACGCAACTAGCCGTAACACTAGCAAGTATTTGAATTATTCCGAAGGAATATACATCGGATACAAATATTATGAGACTAGATACGAAGACAAAGTCCTAAATCAAGGAAATGCTGGAGACTATGACTACAAAAAAGAGGTTCAATTCCCATTCGGATACGGATTGTCCTACACAAACTTCGAATACAGCAATTTCGATGTGAAAGAGAATGCTGATACATTTGACTTCAGAGTTACTGTAAAGAACACTGGTGGATTGGCCTCAAAAGATGTCGTAGAAATCTATATGCAAAGCCCATATACAGACTACGACAAAACTAATAACGTCGAAAAATCAGCTATTGAATTGGTCGGATTTGAAAAGACAGATATAATCGAGCCTAATAAATCAGAAACATTGACAGTAAGTGTGAAGAAGAGCGAAATGGCAAGCTATGATTATAAAAAAGCTCAAACATACATTGTCGATAGTGGAACTTATTACTTTGCTTTAGGTGACTCAGCTCATGATGCTTTGAACAACATCTTGGCTAAGAAAGGCAAGAACACCTCTGATGGAATGGATTATGATGGAAATCAATCATTTGTTTATACATATGAGCAAAAAGATTTCGATAGCACAACATATGCAACATCATTGTCTGGAGGAGCAGTAAACAACAAATTATCATTTGCTGATTTAACTAACTACGACAAGGGTGAGAAATACTTGACTCGTTCAAATTGGGTGGATTCATTCCCCAAGACTTACGAAGTTGAAGATGGATCTAGAAAAGCTCAAGCCAGCAATGAATTGCTGAATGATTTGCAAGTGCCGACAATCACTGATAATGAATCTAATTACACCATGCCAGATTTCAATTTGATAAGTGGAAATGGTGAATTATCCTTGGTCAACTTGAACGGAAGATCTTATGATGATCCTTATTGGGAAGTCTTGTTAAATCAAATGAGCAAAGAAGATATGTATAACCTTGTTCGTGTTGGAGGTTACCAGACTGGTGCAGTCGCCTCAATAGGAAAACCTGGAACAATCGATAAGGATGGATCCGCAGGTATTTCTTCGACATTGGTCGGTGGAAAAGGCGCTTTCGGATATCCTGTCGAAAGTGTAGTCTCTTCAACTTGGAACAAAGCTATCGCAAAGAGAATGGGTGAGTTGGTCGGTGAAGATGGAATCTATACTAAGACCAGCGGATGGTACGCCCCTAGTATGAACATCCATCGTACTCAATTCTCTGGAAGAAACTTTGAATACTTCTCTGAAGATGGCTATTTGAGTGGACAATTCGGTGCTGCCATGGTAGAAGGTGCTGAATCCAAAGGATTGTACTGCTACATCAAACACTTCGCCTTCAATGATCAAGAGACAAACAGAGGTGGGGTGGCTACATTCATGAATGAACAAGCTGCAAGAGAAATTTATTTGGAGCCTTTCAAGATTACTGTCGAAGAAGCTCATCCACACGGAGTTATGGCAGCTATGAACAGAATAGGAACCAGATGGGTCGGTCATTCTAAAGAATTGATGACTGATATTCTAAGAGGTGAATGGAACTTCGAAGGAATGGTCATCACTGATCAAGCTAGTTTCTACACAGACTATATCGGAGATGTAAGACCTACATTGTATGCTGGAGTTGATTTGATGCTCTGCACCAATTCAAGTCTTTGGAAGATTGAAGATTATGAGACTAGCAACATGTATTGCACCTTGCTTAGAAGAGCTACAAAGAATATCCTTTATGCAGTTGCAAACAGCAATGCCATGAATGGTGTCTCAGCAAAGACAAAGATCATTCGTGTAATGCCAGATTATGAAAAATGGTTGATTGCTTTAGATTGTGTCGTAGGTGTCCTTTGTGCCGCTGGAATCACATGGGCTGTGTTCTTATTCAAAAAGAAAGATGAAGTCGAAAACCCAGCAGAAGAAAAAAAGGCTAACTAATTAAAATAGAGAAACGGCAGCTGATAACTGCCGTTTTTTCTTGCCTTTTCAAGATATAAACAACTGAATGATAGAAGAGTATAATAAATATTTATGGAGGTCATATATATGGCTGAAGAAAAGAAATCATTATTTCAAGAAATCATGGCTTATAACATGGAGGCTTATAAGGCTCATGACCAGGAAGCAAAGGATGCTTGCGGAGCTTTGATATCTGCTGCAAGAAATGCCCAAGTCGTTTGCAAGAGTCAAAATAAGCCTTTCACAGATGCTGAAATGGGAAAGGTAGTCACTAAGACTTTGAAAGAGTTAGAAGAAGAGCTCGATGTATATGTGAAAGGTAATCGTCCTGAAAGAGCAGAGGCAATCAAAAAACAAATCGAAGTCGTCAACAAATTCAAGCCCCAACTTATGAGCGAGGATGAAATCAGAAAAATCATCGAAGCCTTACCTGACAAATCGATAAAGTCAGTTATGAAGGAATTCAAGACAAACTATCCTGGAAAAGCTGATATGAGCATGGTCTCAAAGATAGCCATGTCATTCCAAGGCAAATAACTAGTCAAAGACTTAAACACAGCCAAAAGCTGTGTTTTTTAAATAAAACCTTATCATTTTTCATCTTTTATCTTGTTTATTTCCTTAATTTGAGTTTTAATATTACGGCTTTGATAAAGCTAATTTTAAAACCTTATTTGGGGGAATAGTTAAATGGTATAACTACGGTCTCCAAAACCGTTGTTCTGAGTTCGATTCTTAGTTCCCCCGCCAAATAGATCAATATGCTTGATGCTTAAACGCATCAAGTTTTTTATTTATAAGCACTAATTTTTACACATTCATAATTTTTACAATATTTTTCTTTCATTTATAGTCAAATCTAGATAAAATGAAAATGGGTTATTAACGAAAGGAAAAAGAACATGAAAGGATTCAAAAAGAAAGGATTTTTAGTTTTAATCTTGTCAGTGTCATTGTTCAGCTGCAACAATTCTTTGACAAGAAATTACGTTGACTTAAACAAAGGCGAGGTTTTAATCGTAAAAAATAACGATATTAGATACACCAACACTACAGTCTCAATTACAAGCGATGTCGTTATTACATATGATGTTAAAAGAGACTACACATTAAATAGATCCTCCTCTGATCGCTACTCCAATAGTGTTCTATACAATGGTTATTATTACTATTGGACTAAGGAAATAACTACAGATAAGATGGTTGTCGGACAGAGCACGACAACAGTTGATAGAGTATATTCTTACCTATCTATAGGAGAAGATAATATCGGGTTAAGCGTAAAAACTCAAACCACAACGACTACTAATTATTCATTTGATAGTCAGTGGGTTTCTACTCCTAATGTAGAAATCAGTACACACATTATTTCATATTTTAACAGTCTATCAGATATACAAAAAGAATGTCCTGATCTATATAATCAAGTGGACTTGGAAAAAACACAAAAGCAATATATTTCAGGTAAGTCAACTAAATCGGTAACTGTCAATTTCCAAGACTACCCATCATCTTATTACTATATAGAAAAAGCCTAATAATAAAAATGTGTTCCTTGATTTGGAACACATTTTTATCATTTTTTATTTGACATCATCGACATCAACCTTAACAAACTTTCCTTCGATAATCGAATATAGGTAACATTCAATTTTGTGAATGTCTATATTCAGCAATTCAGCTAAGTTCTTCCTATATATCGACACCTGTCTTCTATATGCCAAATCAGCTGTAGATGAAGTTTTATAGTCGATGACATACGATGTATCATCGGTTACTATAGCTAAATCGATGCTTCCTTCATGATGCGAGACAGGATCTATGAACTCGAATTCTTGATAGAACTGTGGATGTCTTCCAACTAAATTAGAAATAAAGTCTGATTGAATAAACTTGTCGATCAACATCTTTTCTCTTTCATTCTTTATAAAATCTGATTTAGGCAATGTAGGATAGTTTGACCAATCTAAGTTTTCTAATTCTAAATGAAGCTTGGTACCAAATTTCTCATTATCCTTATCAGCAAAGACTGAATCAGCCTTACTAGCCCTAGCAAAATTGTTGAGCTTATTCTTAGTTACCGAGTCAGGTAACGGATCACATAATCTAATAGAAAATGAATTTGAATCCAATAATTCTTGCTTATATGGGATATTAGATTTATCGACATCGCTGATGATATCTTCCATAGAATAATGAGCACAATCGCCATGTTGAAGTCTCATAAAGCTATGCGAAGCTCTAGCACCAAAATCTTCAAACGATTTAGGAAGAAGTCTAGTGGAATAGTAGAGTCTGCTCTTCATCGTAATGCTATTTGAAAAGACCATAACATTAGCTAATCTCGCTCTGGTCAAAGCGACATAGACCAAACGTAAGTGCTCGCTCAAATCATCTTCCATTTTTTGTAATTCGTGAGCTAAAAGCTGAGGAAAAACAAAATTGAACTCATTTTTCTTATCGGGATTCCATATTTTTCCTTCTCCATTAGCATCCTTTTTGGAATTATCTCTTGGACATTGCTCTCGAATAAAATCCCTATCCGCCTTAGTAAAAGAAGGAATAAATCCATAGTTTTCATCAAAGATAAGACTTCCATTCTCATCTTTAGATTTAGGTCCTTTATTCGACATAGGAACTATGACAAAAGGATATTCCATACCTTTTGATTTATGAATAGTGGTGATCAAAATAGAATTACCTCTGGCTTTATAAAGTTTCAATTCCTGTGGAGTATCAGACAAATCGCCTTCTCTCAATTCCTTGAAGTATTCGATGAATTCATTATATGAGAATCCCATACTAGACAAATTATCGATTTCACTGATGAAGAAATTATAAGAAGAAAGTATTTCATCAGGATTGTTCAAAGTTGAAATCTTATAATAGACATCAAACTTTGAAAAGATTTCTTTGATGATTTGATTTGGCGATTTGATTTCGGACTCGCCGGGAACATTGACTTCATCGAGCATTTTCAAGACTAAAGGTCTTTTAGCTTCATCCAACGAGAGACAATTCTTAACATCTTCAATTATCTGAATATCCTTTACGTTGAGCAAAAAGCTTCTTTCTACTGAAGCTATACAATGCTTGTATGAATCTAATTCATCATTGGTGAGTTTTCTACCAGATTTCATTTCAGTCAAATAATACTCAAGCTTGACCAAGTTTTCTAAAACCATAGTTGCTGTATTCATCTTAAAATCTTGATCGATGTCCAAAGTGCAAGGAATATTCAAACTAGAAAAAGCTTTGACATATGGATTAGCTTGATTCTTTGCTCTTACTAGGATTGCAAAATCCTTATATTCGGCAGGACGTCTACTACCATCCCTCTTTTCGGTGACAATCACTTTTTTACTTTCGACCCAAGACTTAATTTTCTTGGCGATATCAAATGCAATTATGTGTTTCTTAAGCTGACCATTAGTAATTTTTGCAGGAAGTTCCTTATCTTCAAAATCATAATCATAAGAGCCTAAATCATTGAAATCAGTCGAACTGATTTGGTTTAGTGTTTTGTTTGATGCTTTGATTTGTTGATTTATATCATTTGCATAATCTACACCTCCAACTTGTAACGTCATGTTGCTAGTAAAGAAGCTATTGACCTCATCCACGACTTGACTATCGCTACGATAATTATCAGTCATAGTCAATAATTCAAAATTATTGTCTTCTGGATTTTTATATTTACTCATGAATAAATCTGGCTTAGCATTTCTAAATCCATAAATAGATTGTTTGACATCACCGACCATGAAAGTGATATTTCTATTAAATCTGTTCTCGGCGAAATTAACAGTGAATACTTTATTGTCATCATCCATTGCCAGCAATTGTTCTTCATCAGTTCCTAACAACATCAAAAGCTCCTCTTGTGAATTATTAGAATCCTGATATTCATCGACCATTATGGTTTTAATTCTATTTTTTTCTTCTTCTCTAATATCAGAATTCTCTTTTAATAGCTTAAGACACATATAAGAGACATCGAAGAATGTATATGCGTTATGTTCTTTCTTTTGCTTTTGAACTATTTGATGAATCTTCTTATTCAATTCAATTGCATAATCTATATATTCGGCATTCTTGTCCATCAATGCAACTGAGGTTTCGGTAGGTAAAATCTGAATCAAAAAATTCTTGATATTATCATAGGAGTCTTTAATACACTTCTTTTGCTTTTCCAACAATTCTAATTTTTGATCATCACCTTCATACTGACTTATAACTTCATTCTTCCACCAACTACGGTCCATCGGCCTAAAGATTTCTTTAGGACCGCTTTTCTTTCCTTGAAATGAAATGTTTTCCATATCATGAATCATATTTTGGACTTCAGAATAGTAATCCTGGCATTCAAGATAGTAATATTTCTCACCGATTTTTCTAATCTTTACTGCTGCTCTTTCAAAGAACGTTGCTGAGTTTTCCTCATCATTAGCCTGAACATCGACATAATCAAGTCTAAACTGATCCAATACAGCACCAAGAGCCATCATATATTCAGCAAAATAATTCAAGCAATAAAAAGTTGCATTATTTTGTATTTCTTCCTGATTACTTAAATAAATTTCTTTCCAATTATCGAATATATCTTCTGCATTAGATTCAGTCTGTCTCATCTTTTCCAATGAGGCAATCATAAATTTAAGTAATCCACTATTAGTTGAAACATCCCTATCAAAAAAAGATCTAATCTTTGAATTTGGATTGTTGAATTCCTCATTGATTATTTCATCTTCGACTTTATAAAACATATAGTCATTTACTGTTTGATCCAAAATAGTAAATGTTGGAGATACTCCTAATCTATCAGCATATTTTCTAACTATAGCATTTGAGAAGGAGTCAAATGTAGAAATCTGAGCAGAATCGACCTTTTCAGCTTCATCTAATAACTTTTTGCTAGCTTCCTCGTTGATGAATGGATATTTTTCTTTTTTAGTTGCAAACTCTTTCAAATCATCCTTTATTCTATCTTTCATCTCTCTAGCTGCATTATTTGTAAAAGTCAAAATCAGCATATCTGATACGGATAAATCCTTCACCAAGATTCCATATAAGACTCTTAAAGATAGAGTTGTGGTCTTGCCACAACCAGCACCAGCAGAAAGGAGTATATTTTTATTGAAAGTAGTAATAGCTTCGAACTTTGAGTTATGAGACCCATCGGGTGAAGTTCCATATTTTTTCATCAAGAACTCATTAAAATCAGCTAATTCATTATCGTTGAGCAAACCCATTTCATCAATTCTCCTTTTTGTTATCTTCAGTAGCATCGTCAATAGCATCATCTTTCACTTCATCATCGATCAAACCACCATCAGGCATTTTCATGCCATCATAGTCCCCATGCACACTTGATAGAGTTGATTCATCAAAATTTGCAATGACTATCTCATGTTTTTGATATGGTCTTGTGAAACTAATGTCTGGATAATCATCTTCTGCCATGGCCTTGTTAGAGCCATTGTAGTAAACATAAGTTGGATATACAGGAAACCATTTAATTCTATTTGGATTGTCCTTATCAGTTAGTCTTCCTTCTCTCAAGTATTTAAGACAATAAAAATAAGAAGTCAGAGTAGCCGATCTGATTCTATCGTTAATACCCAGTCCATCTGTAGATGGGCTTCCATTGGGATATAAAGAATCTGATTCTGCACCAAATGTCAAATCTTTTGTGATGAAATCTTGAATCTTACAGATAAGATTGTATTTAACACCTTCTTTAGAAATATCATTTTTCGAAGTTAGCATTACTTTTTCATCAGATAAATTTTTTATAAAATCCGTATTTTTAGATACATTATCGATTCCAAAAGCTTCTTGGAAATCTTCCTTGATAGGAAGATATTCATTTTTGAATGAATATCCAGTGATTATTCCACTATAGTCCAAATCATAGGGAGCCGAGTAAGGAATCCTACATATATAAGATCCTATTAAGTCTCCTGTTTTCATTCCATTTGCCTTCATGACTCTATCAAAAACTACCGAATACAAAGGAAGTTGAAGCATCCTACCCAAAAGGGAGTTAGTTCTATTGACATAATAGGTGGTAGAACTAGAAGTTTTATAATCCACCAATACATAATCATTATCGCTTCTATACACTTGATCATAGAAAACTCTAATAGATGAATTCATAGGCATGTCGATAGTAGCAGTAAATTCATCACCTTCTTCAGGTCTAATTTGCTCCCATCCACATGTTTCTTCAAACTTTTTTAATATTTCTAAATCATGACCGGTAAAATTCAAATCAGCATTCTTTAAGAAATATATTAATTGATTTCTATTCATTCCACAAAAGATCTCAGGAATTGGATGTCTGGCATCATTTAGAAGATTATCGACAGTTTTGTCAAAATCAAACAAGTCTCTTTCCTCTGCATGAGCATGAATCAATTGACCTGCTATATTTGTAAAGTTCGATGATCCCTTCAGCTTTAAAATATTTTTACAATAATAGGAGAAAGGATTATTCATATAGCAATCTAAGGATGTATGAGACAATTCGATTTTAGAGTTCTCCTCAAAATAATTTCTAAAATACTCTTGAGTTTCTTCATCACTATCGAAATCGTTATCGTAAGAGCAATAAACATTTGCACTTCCCTTAGCATTCTTAGAAATTGCTTCAGCCATATCATCTTCATATCTAACAGAATCATATCTGTTATGAAGAATAGAATGATAAAAACTTAAGTCCTTTCTTCCTTCTCCAATAGCAGAGCCGTAAGAATCATATTCATTAATTGAGTTATCTATTTCCGATATCCAATCAGATCCCTTTAAGAAAAATACTTTTGGATACTCCTGAAAACAATCATTGGCCGCTCTCGACATCCTCACATTTTGAGAAAGCGAAAGATTGTCCTTTATTATCAATTCTTTGGATTTATTCTCTTCAGTAGAGAGTTGCTCATAAGTAAATCTTCTCTTATAGGCATCAGCAATCATTCCATTATCCTTTGATACTGAAACTAAAGCATCAGAGAATCCTAGAACTAGTAGGTGTTTGGAAGGAACTAAGTCAACTAAATTATCAACCACACTTATTCCTTCGATTCCATCATCAAAGTCGATTGCTGAAGATAAAGAACTCTCCAAATATTCAACAAGCAAATTCAATGGTAAATCTATATTTCTTTTTTTCTTTAATGTATAGATAGTAGATAAAGCTTTGATGATTGCTGACTGTGCTGTCGTATTTCTTATAAGACTAGCTTTTATAGCTAAGTCATCTAAAGACATTCCACCTTTTACATCGTTGATAAACTCTTTAACTTCTTTTATATTTCTCACACAATCAATAGGAACAGAAACAGGTAAATTAAATAATGAAGCTGTATTCTTTACAATACTGAAATAAGAACTAGGACAAACAATTTGATAATCAGCAAAATCTACTTTTCCACCCTTTATATCATTTGATACTTCTGAACATAACCAATTCAATCCCTCAAGAACTTCAATCCAGGATTCACCATAGAGAATTACTTTCTCAATGAAATTATCATGATAAACATTTAAAAAATCTTTCACTTCTTTAAAAGAGTTAGAGATATCAATATTTAATAATTTGAAAGCACTAATCAAATCATAATCATTTTTAGTATATCCGATAATAATTACTGGTCTAGAATTTAATGCATATTGATTCATATAATCAGGCTTATGCAAATAGCCATTAGTAATAGCATTATCTCTAAGTTCTCTCAATTTAATTAATGTTATAGATTCATCACCGCTAAAATTCTTATTATCAGTAAGAAGATGGAAGCTTTCAAAATTCTTTTTTGCAATAGCAAATGAGACATCTCTATTCAAAGCATACGATAAAACATCTTCTTTTTCATAAGTATAAAAGGCACTATCTAACACATCTTTCTTAGAGAAATAATGAGCATGGTTAAAAACTCTATTTTGAATTAAATAAAGCTTTAAATTATCAGGACAAATAACATTGATATCAGTAGTGATCATATTGCTTAATCCTCCTTGTATTATTTTACTTCTATTTTTGTTTCTAGAAATATAAATATAAAGTACCTATTAAGAATGCTATATTTTTTACCCATTGTTTTCAATCAACAATTCTTAATTAGATTACAGAAATTCAATCGAATAACACTTTGCTAATGAAAAAAACTCAGGCATACATCTATTAAAAGAAACCCATGAGTTTCTACCTTTATGCTATAAAACAATCAAATAATTCTTTTAACAATTATTTTTTAATATTTAAGCTTTATTTTTGGACAAATTTATATTTATAAATTAAAATTGGTTATCCAAAATATCAATTTATTTCTTTTATTTTTAAAAAACTAATATATATTATATTTATAACAACTGTACATTATTTTTAATAAGTAATAACTATTAAAAATTTCCTTACAAATATCTTATCTACTTTTCGTGGACAAAAATGTAATACCCTATTTTTCGTGGAAATCTTATAATTTTATCGATTGGAGATAAAAACATGGATCAAATTAAAACCGGAAACTTCTTAGTTAGTCTAAGAAAAGAGAAGAACATTACTCAACAGCAATTAGCCGATATATTGCAAGTCAGTGTAAAGTCAGTATCCAAATGGGAGTGTGGCGAAGGTTATCCTTCTCTTCAAAGCTTAAAAGATTTATCTGATTTCTATGGTGTTACCGTAGACGAAATCATAAATGGTGAAAGAAATAAAACAGAAGTCAAAGAACCAGTCAATACTTCTATTCAAATCAAGGAAAAGAAACCATTGAACTTTCCTATCCTAAGATCTATTTCTTTAGGAATTACTGGATTAGGAATCATGCTTTATTTCATTATAATGTATTGCTGTTATTCAACAGCAGGCAGTTTGATTTGCATACTTTTCACAACCTTAATAGGATTAGTTTTAAGCTTAATAGAATTGAAGCATTATAAAGATAGAAAGAATAGCATAATAGCCTTATTCAATTATGAATTCATCATAATTGGAATAGCCTTATCCTTTATGACCTTTTGTTTCTCGTTATCAAAATTAAATGTAAACCTTGGAAACAACTATTATGTGACATTTGATTCATTCCACTTTGCAACTAACTTTGTTAACATTGCAATATGCCTTATTGGATTCCTAGTATTGCTGATTTGGGGTGGAATAGAATATGGGCTTTATCTTAAAAAAGGAAAAGATTTCTTCGATACATTGAAAGACAAAGGAAATAGAATTCTAGCAGTTAACAATGTTAGTCTTATTATCGTCCTAATTCTTTATGTAATGCTAGATTCTAATAAATACAATTGCATTTGGTACCAAGTTGTATTCTTTGCTATCCCTTCTTTATTTGAAATAGTAGAGGCTTTTATCAACAAGTATGAAATCATATTCAAATCTATCAATTTAGTTCTATGTATAGCAGCATTTATAACATCAATTACTATGATAAATGTATTCAGCAATTATGTGGTAGAGTTGATTACAATATTGTTTATAGAAACAGCAGCCTTATCTTTTGCATTGTCCTTTGTAATATCTTCTTTAAAGAAAAAAGAAGTAAAATCAATTGAAAACAAATAAAATTATTGAATAAAATATTGAATCTGTGTAAGTGCTTACACTATAATTTACTCATAGAAAGGAGGTTTCTCCTAGTATGGATAAATACATTCAAGATATAGCGACAATGTGGAATAACGGTTGGAACATAACCTTATATTCATTAATAGTAATTGTTATAAGTGCAATACTTACTGGACTAATAGGACTAGAAAGAGAAAAGCATGGATATTCAGCAGGTTTAAGAACTCATATGCTTGTAGGTGTCGGATCTACTTTATTCACTATTGTTTCAAAGTATGCTTTTGGAAGTGGAGATCCTGGAAGAGTAGCTGCTCAAGTAGTTACAGGTATCGGTTTTATAGGTGCGGGAACGATAATCCAAAATGGAATCAACGTCAAAGGATTGACTACAGCCGCTACCCTTTGGGTGGTGGCTGCAATAGGAATGTGCTGTGGGGTCGGCTATATTTCTGTAGCGATGATAGGAGCTTTAATAGGATTAATAGTTTTAAGTGTTCTAAAACTATTGGAAGATAAAAATCCACGTAAAAAGTCATATAGATTAGCCTATCTTGTTACTAAAGGTGAAATGACTTTGTCAAAGGCTGTAGCAGCCATGGACGAAATGAATGTCATCGTTAAGGATATAGATATCAGTTCTGCTATGCACGAAAACACTAGATGCACAAAAGTAGTCCTGACTTTGAGGATAAAAGGTATGAATACAAAAGCTGAAGTAATGGATAAGTTGATAAATATACTCCAGCCTCTGGCAATGGAAGAATTGACTTGATCATTATCCGCTCGAATTAAATCGAGCGGATTTTTATTAAAAACCGTATTCTAGGATCAAAAATATAGCTTCAAGATCTGGTAATTTTACATATAGTCAATAAAATAAGATCAGAAGGTATATTTATGGAACAAACTGATGAATTATTCGTTTCTTCATTGATAAACGCATATATAAAAGATAATGATGTTATCAATTCTGATTTTTCACCTGAATTCATTTATAACTCAAACAATAAACTAGATAGAAAACAAGTCATTAAAGTATTAGCTGAAAACCTTAAGACTTGCGATGAATTCATGTTCTCTGTAGCTTTTATCAGCGATTCAGGAATAAGTCCATTAAAAATAGCTTTAAAAGAATGTCAAAACAAAAATGTGAAAGGCCGGATATTAACTAGTAATTACTTGGATTTCACAGAGCCTAAAGCCTTAAAAGAATTGGATGAAATGCCAAATGTAGATGTAAAACTATTATGGATCGATGACAAATATACAAAAGATGAACCATCAGGATTCCATACAAAAGGATATATTTTCAAATTCAAAGACACATACAAAATAATAATCGGATCATCGAACCTAACAGGATCAGCATTAACATCTAACGAAGAATGGAATAGCCTTATAGTCACAAAGAAAGATGGAAAAATAGCAAAAGAGATTTTGAATAGATTCGAAACACTTTGGAGCAATGATCATTCATTGAGCATAAAGACAATAATCGACAAATATGAAGAAGAATATGAATCTTTCAAAGAAATAAGATTATCGAATTCAAAAGAAATCAAGAAAGAATTCAAGCCTAATTCGATGCAATTAGCATTCTGTACCAAACTTAATGAATCCATAGATAAAGGTGATAAAAAAGGTCTTTTGATTTCTGCGACAGGAACTGGTAAAACATATGCATCAGCATTCGGTGTTAAATCAATAAAAGATAAAATTGATTTAAAGAAAATGTTGTTTATAACCCATAGGGAAACGATCTTAAAACAAGCAATAGAAACATATAGAAATGTTCTTGGTCAAGATATCAAAGCAGATTTATTCTCTAATGGGCATCACGATATAAAAGACAAGAATTATATTTTCTCTACAGTCAATACGATGAATCTTCATTTGAAAGAATTCACAAGAGATGAATTCGATTTAATTATAGTCGATGAATGTCATCGAATCGGAAAAGAAGGAATGTATCAAAACATTTTAAACTACTTTCAGCCGAAGTTTCTTCTAGGAATGTCTGCAACACCAGATAGAACTGATGGATACGATATTTATGATTTCTTCGATCATAATATCTTATATGAAATAAGACTATACAATGCTTTGGAATCAAAAATGTTAGTTCCTTTTTATTATTTTGGAATATCGGATATCCTTATAAATGGGAAACAATTAAGCGATGATGCAACATTCGATCAGCTGACATGCGATTATAGAATAGACAATATAATCAACAATAGAAAATATTACGGATCATCTGGAAGTAGAATCAAAACTTTGATGTTTGTATCAAAGATTGAGGAAGGGATAGAATTATCAAAGAAGCTGAATAATCGTGGGCTCAAAACAATTTTCCTATCAGGAAGCAGTTCAAATGAAGATAGGGAAAAGTATATAAAACTATTGGAAGAAGACAATACTAATAATCAATATTTAGATATGATTTTAACAGTCGACATCTTCAACGAAGGAGTCGATATTCCTTCAGTGAATCAAATTATTCTTTTAAGACCTACACAATCTACAATTATATTTCTCCAGCAATTGGGTAGAGGTCTAAGAAAATTTGAAGGCAAGGATTATTTGACTGTAATCGACTTCATTGGAAATTATAAGAATGATTTCATGATTACAGATTCGTTCTCTTCAAAGAATAATGGAGAAGAATATCAGTCTAATGGTGGTGGTCGAGACGCATCTAAAACGACAAACATAATGCTTCCAGATGGAAGCATTATAGACTTCGACCCTATAACAATGAAGACAATAGTCGAAATAAGCGATAAAGCAAGAGATTCTGATAGTAGAAGAATTAAAGAGCAATATATAGCTATTAAAAACAAGTTAGGCCGCATTCCAACTTTAATTGAATATGATGAAAATGGAGATTTGACAGGCAGAGTTTTCTTAGATTTATTCAAACAGACTTACTATGATTTCTTATCGAAAGAAGAAATAGGATTATTTGATATATTAAGCCAAGAAGATAGGGATGAGATTAAATATCTATCCAATAGCTTTGGTAACGGATTAAGAATTCATGAAGGTCTTCTTCTCAAAACTTTGATTGAAGGTGGAAATGAAGAAGAATTCATAAAGCAATTACCTGTAAATCAAATATATGATGAAAAAACTAGAAAGTCAGTGATATCAATACTAGATACGTCATTTTTATCAGCTAAGGGATCTTTAGCTTATTCGACTATTGCAATAAGAAATGATAAGATTCAATTATCTGATAAATTCAAACAACATCTTTCAAATAAAACTTTCAATAAGTTTATAAATGAAATAATTGATTATTCAATCTATTCAAACAAGAAATATTTCTCTAATGTCACTGGAAATAATAATTTTGTTCTATATGAAAGATATTCTAGGAAAGATGTTTCTCGTTTAATCAATCTAACTAAGAACCAAGAAAGCACGATATATGGATATAGAATCTTCAAAGATCTAAATATTGTCCCTATATTTGTAACCTACAACAAACACTTGGATAAGGAATCACAAATCAATTACTCCGATTACTTCAAAAATAAAAATATCTTTTGTTGGGATTCAAGGCATGATAGAACGACTGAATCACAAGAAATAAAAGACTTGCTGAGCGTAGCTAATAACAAAGGCCAAATAATGTTGTTCGTACAGAGAGAAAGTCCAGATAACAAAGATGGTTTAAATAAACGTTCTTTCTACTATCTAGGAAACACAAAAATACAAAATTATTCCGATTCGATAAACACTACTGAATCAGGAAAGAAAACAAACGTGGTCAAATTTGAATTGAGGATAGACAATCCTATTCCAGAATATCTTTATAAATACTTCGTGATTTAATAAAAAACAACTGAACTGAATGATTTTTTGTATCATCAAATCTTTAAATACAAATTGGAAGAAATCTTTTAGATAGATTTCTTCAATTCTTTTACAACGAGTAAATCAGCTGGTAAAAAATCGATATTATCTAGTTGATCTTTGGTTATGAATTTAGCATCTTCAGCCTCAACTAATTCTAAGTGGCCATCTATCAAAGAACAGATAAAACACTCCATCTTCAAATGGAAATTCGGATAATCGTATTCTACAGTACATAAATATTTATCTATGTTTATATCTGCTTTCAATTCTTCTTTAATCTCTCTTTTTAAACATTCTTCAGGAGTTTCACCTTCTTCTATTTTTCCGCCTGGAAATTCCCACCAATCTTTAAATTCCCCATATCCTCTTTGCGTCACAAAGACTTTATTATCTTTCATTATTATAGCTGCCGATACATGAATATTTTTCATTGCTGACTCACCTCTTACAAAACAGTATTTTATCTGGTGAAGGATCAGAGATCAAATCAAAAATATCATTTGACTTGTTATTTAAAAAACATTGGAGTAAAATTATCCATTGCAACCTGTCCGAGAGATAATCATTCCTCGGTTTTTCTCATGGGCATGGTAGAGCTAAAATTCCAAGGAGGAAAACTATTATGGCATTAGCAAAAGAAGAAATCGTCGAACTTACCAAGAAGTACGGAAAGGACGAGAAGGACACTGGTAACACCAAAGTCCAAATCGCTCTTTTGACCAAAGAGATTGCAGATCTCACTGCTCACCTTTTGGCCAACACTCACGACTATTGTGCAAAGCGTTCTTTGACAATTCACGTCGCAAAGCGTACCAAGCTTCTCACCTATCTCAAGAGAACCGACTATGAGGGATATCAAGCCCTTATCAAGGATCTCAAACTCAAAAAGTAATTCGAGTTTCCATGTCATATACCCGCATTTCAAAACAATGCGGGTCTTTTCTTATGCTTAGCTAGGATATTCCTTCCACTCTCACACATAGGAACAACCCCGAGGGGTTGCGGCACGAAAAAATTAAAATATTCGTGCCTCCTATGTGGGAGACGGAAAGAGTCTCCTGGCTTTTTCTTTGCAGGCATGCAAAGGAGAGGCCCGGGAATGAAGAAGTGGCGCTTTTTGAGCCTAAAGAGCTCGCAAATAAAAATTTCTCATTCCCCTTTCTTCGACTGAGCCTGCTTACATCTAATTGGGGCAGTTCGCATATATATTTGACCCCGCATCAACGCTAGAAACAAGGATTGCCGAAAGAGGGAGGATGGCCCGGACGTGGGAGGTAATATCCAGAAAAGAGGCAACCTATGGAAGGACCGCTGATAAGCCTGGACGTCTCAAAGGGGAAAAGCAACTATCGCTTTTTTGAAAATGGGACCGACAGGAAGGGGAAGAAGGGTGTCATAAGGCATGACATCCAGGGATTCGATTCGATAAGGGACGAGGCAGAGAAGATGGAGGAGAGACTGCGGATTAAGCCATCGGTAATCTTTGAATCGACGGGTGTCTATTCCGACGTGGTGGAGAAGTACTTCACGGACAAAGGATTTGACGTATATGTCATATCGCCTCTGCTTTCCGCAAGCATGAGGAAAGAGGGCGTTAGACCTGCAAAGAACGACTCATTGGACACACTGTCCATAGCCAAGGTGTTCTACTCAAAGGATGATCTGAGAAAGTGCTCCGAAAATGACAAAAAGGCAGAGAGACTCAGGGAGATGTCCTACGAACTGGACATGATGAACAGGAGGATAAGGCCGATGAAATGCCAGTTTCTGAGGCTTCTGGACAAGGTCTGGCCTTGCCTTGATGAGGTCAGCGACTATTCAAGCCGGTTCATGCTGGACTTCATAATCGCGTTCGGGCATCCTGAGAACATCAAGACTGTCAAAGGTGTGCTTTCCGTCATCAGGAAGTCAGAGATGGGCACCGCCGGCAGGAAGGACAAGATAGCACAAGACCTGTTCGATTACTGCCATACACATCTGTCTGCGGTAAGCAAAGATTCTTCCTATGTCGAACTGCTGAAGAGGATGGCGATTGAGCTGAAAGCCATGGCCAAGAAGAAGTCTGAGCTCATCGACAGGATGGCGGA
>OGOX01000025.1_pt1 | contig 127210 bp, 165 predicted proteins | sample 1552761 | NCBI WGS metagenome assembly OGOX01 (sample SAMEA2580212, study PRJEB22360) | human gut metagenome | biome: human gut; feature: human-associated habitat; material: faeces | place: Denmark | collected 2008/2010
ATATAATATAATATTCATATAATTGAAATTTTTTAAACTACATACGTTTGTATAAGAAAGGCACATAAGGTTTTAGAAACATAAATAGATACAGTCAGAGATATGCCCCCCGCCACAGGGGTAGACAAATAAAAAGTAGACCCCAATCAAGTAAGGCCTACTTCTTTTGATGTATTCATTTTTTAATTGCTTTTTCAACTTAGTTTTAAAAGGTTCTTTTGTTGTATCATAAATATATACTAACAAGTGATGAAAATGTCAGCTACCCCTGTTGCGTCGCCTTGTGCAAAGAACAACACTATATGCTCAATAACGGAATGACGTCTAACCCTTTCTGTTACAAATGATAAATGCAATTCCAAAGACAAGATAGGCTAGTAGTATAATAACTATTGATATCGCGTTGTATTTAACCGCCGCTATTACAAGTCGTACTAGATGTTCCATAACTACTCCCATGTGTAGTTTTTGACCTTTATTTTCTGTCGGTTGTATTTAGCTCCTTTGCCTTTCTTTGCTAAAACAACACTTCCACGTCTACGCCACATGAGATACTGTTGAAGTTCTTCTTTACTCTTTTTATTCACTCTCTTGTCCATGTTGAAACTTCCTCCGGTTCTCTTCCATACTGTGATTCCCGGAACAATCTGGGGTCTGAGGTAGCTGACATTTTTATCTATTAAAGACTCTCTTTTACCTCGTTCAGAGTGTCACAGCTGAAACTGTATGTGTACCAGCCTCTTTCGTCCCATTCGCTAACATTCCAGCCAACAGACCCTTTCTCAATCATATAGTGGAGGTCCATCGTGTAGTATGTACCTGTTCTCTTATCTCTAATAAGTTTAACCATCTAGGGAGTCTCCTTCCTAATTGTATGAGAGTTCAATGCACCCACTCAAGACCGCAGATCATTTCGCCGAACACTTCAGAGAAATACCACTGCTCGATTTCGTCGCCCGCCTCGTACCAGATCTTGGCCTGTTCTTTAGACTCAGTGGTCTCATTAGTTCTCTTGTTTTTGTAAGTGAAGGTCTTTCTCATCTTCTCTGTCTCCTTTGTGGGTTTTCATGTCCTTATCCTACAATTACATTATATAATAAGTTTTGCTATAAATCAACTAACATAAAAATAAAGGGACATGATAATACGTGCCCCTTATCTATTCAGTAACATTGTCAGTAGATTTCCGCTTCCAACAATTCGACCATAGAAGTCCCTGGTCTTATCTTCACTTTTACGGTAAGACCCGAGAATGTGTCCTACAAAATCTCTGATCTGCTGATTACCTTGACCGTCATCTTCTATCCAACCAAGGATTTTTCCACTGAACTCTCTGATAGGAACTTTTGTTTTAACATACATACTATTCACCTACTTTGATATTTTTGTATCTTTCTAAGACAGTTTCTTTGTCAATCTCAAATACTTGTGTTATATTCTTTCTTGTATCTTGAATAAATCTCTCTAGGCTTTTCAATAACTTTCCTTCATTGTATTCTATCTCTGAATACTCAAAAGAAAAACTTTTTAATCGTAAAGTATTGTCGTCAGGCAACAACGGTCCAAACATGTATGTTTTTGTCCAGCCTAGATTGGTTGTGTGTAGTACGTACCATTCATGGCCTACATCGTTATATAATATTAAGGCCACTTCCCCCACATTATCAACTTCAACGGAAGCAAGGAAAGAAGATTCTGGTAAATAGTTAATTGATGCTTTCATACGACATCACCACTGCTTCATGTGCTGTCTTTATTTCCATCTCACCATTTTCATGATACTTTTTGTAAGTTCTTGAATGTAACTGACCTGTTAATAAAATTGAATCGCTGACCTTCAATGTTTGTGAAAGTTTGCGAGCAAGTTCTCCAAAACATACACAAGGTACATAAGTATCTATGCGAGTTCTTTTATCTTCAGTATATATGTTATTTGCAAGAATAAAATGAAAACTATCTTTTCCATCTTTGTTCTTTCTAAGTTTGTCAACCTTGCAAACTTTACCGTCTAGTTGGAATTGATTTATTAGTTCTTGGTCATCCTTTCCAACATCTGGTATATCAAAGTAGGTAAAGACATAAAGATCTACTTTATTTCTTCCTGTATCCAGCTTCTGTGAGTAGGAACGGACATTTCCCTGTAGCCATACAATCTGGCCTTCAGTGTATTGATTTGCATATCTTTTGAATTTCAAGTTAAGAACGTCGTCTTCCCCGTCAGTTCTGGGTACAATTAGTTCTGCTTTTTGGTACTCTATTTCTTTGACATTATGGGAATGTTCAATATTTCGAATCATTCCTTTTAAGATTATCTTATTCATTTAACTTCTCTCAATCATCTTATGTATATTTTCCGTCCCACCAATCGGGTCTCCAGCCTGGTTTGATGCATCCCATAATCTGATTGTTATGTGCTTGCCAGCTTGTTGTTGGAATGTTGATGTGAGAGCCACAGTTGCTTGAACAATCACTACAGCATCCGCCGTAGCAACCGACGTCACAAGCTCCACAAGAAGAGTAGCCCTTTGACGCTGTGCCGATGCAATAACCTCTGCAACCCCCGGAGCAACCTAAGCAGCCGCCAGTGCACTCGTTCTTACAACCACTTGTACAGAGACCAGCACAACTTTCTTTACAACCTCCTGTACAGCTACCCTCGCAAGATCCTGTACAGCCATTTGTGCAAGAACCCGTACAACTAGTACAGCCCGTACATCCAGTACACTCATTCTTACACCCACTAGTGCATCCTGTGCAACCAAAACAGAGGCCTGTACAACCTCCGGAACAATCAGAATAATTTGAAGGATAATATTGTGGTGTTCCCGTATTAGCAGATTCAGGATTATTTGACATTTGAAATATTAGATCCTCCATTAACAGAACATCAGTGTTGAGAATTACTTTATTCTTCCTTTCAGGAATTCTGTCAGAATTTACAACATGAAGAATATCCCAACTCTTTGCTAGATGCTCTGCCTTTATTGCATTGTCAGTTTCTGGCACATCTGAAAAATTATATGCAGATGTAGCATACTGAGAAAGTGACTGGCTTCCAGGAGCATCACCTACTTTGCTACGTTTCAAGCACTCTGCTGTAATTTTTTCCTTTAGCTGCGCAAAACGTGTTGGGGTAATAGCAGCCATGTCCGATTACTCCTTTATAAGAGATTTTATCATTTTTAGCTCATCTTTGTCAATAATCTGTAAAGCCCAATCGTCAGGAATGTCCATCGGATATGTGTCTTTTGAATTGATTTTTCTATAGTACTTATTCCACATGTATGTTAAAGCAAGAGCTCTTGCTTTATGCAGATCGCAAGTGAATGTTGTTCTCTTATCTGCTGTGCCGTATTTTTCATAACAGTATCCGGAGCACCAACCACAGCCACTAGCAATAGGACAGTTAAAACATTCGTCCGTCGATTGACTTCTTCGTGTAATACAGCTTAAACAATCAACTCTTTCGAACTGTTGTTCTGTACTCATTATTCCGTCTTTAACTGTTCCAATGATGTAAGGAATTACATCATCCCCAAGAGAATTTGGCATATAACGAATACAAGGGTAAATATTTCCTTGCCAGTCAATAGCAATCATTGCCCCTGTACCACCACACCAGTTATGATTGTCTTCAGGCAACATCGGGTGACAATATACGGGAGACATGTAAGGACAAACAAGAGGGTCAAGTTTGTCGTGTTCAATTAGATAGTCTGCTAATTGTTTTAACTGTTTATAAAATACTTTTGCGTCGTCTCGACACCAAACATCTTCATATACAGGATTGAAATTAACAATGGGGTACCCGTATTCAATCATTTCAATAACTGCTTCTGAAAGGCTTCCTATATTGTTGGGAGATATTGTCATCTTTGTGGGGAGAGCACCTTTGCCGTATTTTTCAGTGTAATCATTTACAGCGGCAATAACTCTGTCATAAGTGCCCTTGTTTTCAAGGTCTACTCTACAACTGTCATGTAATTTTTTATTACCATCAACAGTTATATTAAGTGAAAGATGACTTTGGTGTTTCTTTAGATATGATTGTACCCGTGGGTCAAAGTTTAGTAAACCATTAGTCGAAATGGAAATTCTGGTTCTAGTTGCCCAAGGATGATGTAATCGTGCGCACTCTTCAAAGTAATAATCAGTGATTTTACTCACTAAATCAATTTCGAGAAACGGTTCCCCACCAATAAATTCTAGAACTATTCCAACACTACCTTTAGGAATATAACAAGTTACTTTTTCCGACCCAGAAAGCAAATCGTCAATAAACTGTTTAGCAACTTCAAAGGTCATTCTGTTTGGCTTCTTGTTGTGTTGATAACAATAACTACATTTCATGCAACAATCTTCCGTCACTTGAAATGTTATAGTTCTTGCATACAAGCCCTCTGTTTTTGCATCAAACCCTTTTGTTTTGTCTTCAAGAAAAAGACGATTCAACATTTCTGGGTACTCTTCATAGTTCCCAATCATCAATCAATCCTCGTTAATTGATAAGATGCAGGTGTTGTAGTCAAGATTCCAGGGAGTATCTTTCTTTATATGGTAGATTTCTTCAAGAGCACTTTTTGCAGTTTCAAATTCGATAAATAGTTCTCTCTGCTGTTTGGTGTAATAGTTTATAGCTTCCATGTTAACAGGGTCTTGACCCCACAAGAAGCTGATTAAATCTTTAGTAGCAGTTAATTCAAAATCTATTGACTGAATTTTATTTCTAAGATCTTCTGGCACTTGAATCTGTTTCATCTCTTTTTATCTCCTATTCTTTTTAAGTGTACCCTACGGGTACAGTTTTCCAGCCAGTTCCTGGATTGTATTGAAGACCATTTGTACCGTTAATATAAAGTTTGTTTGTATTTGTAGCTGTAGTTGTCCAGGGAACATAGTTAGTGATTGCTTCATTTATAGCCTGTGTGACAAAATCATATACAGCTTTTGACGTAACAGGGTTTTGAGATGTTGGCGTGACGGAGGTATCTAGCTTCTTGTTTGCTACGGAAGCTACACTCTTTTTTAAGTCTTCTACTCTCTTACGAGTCTCTGTATCGGACTTTATCAAGTCATCCTTGATTTTGTATACAGCACCGCTTGTTATCACGTCTTTACTGTCTTTCTTTTCTATCGCCAGAACATCGTGTGTTGCTGCCGTTCCAAATGTAACTACATGTTCTACAGAACCATTTTTGTATAGGTCTAACACGATTTTCCCGTCAGGGTTTACACTGTAGTAAAGTTGTGCATCTGCTTGTGCTTTAGGGACAAGTCTAAGAACATTCCGATTCTTTACTAGAGATTCATTTCCGTCACCCACAGTTACATACTGGTCATCGGTATACAAGGGCTCTCCGTATTTAAGTTGAATGTTTGCCGCAGTAGCAAGATTTGCACTACGTCTTAGCAGTATTGTACTATCCATTTTGTATAATCCTTTCGGGTTAATCTTCCTTCTGTTTAATTTCTCCTGTAAGAATTCCAGTCATAAACTTTGTTGCATCATCAATTTGTTTTAGTTCAGGATCATCTTCAATTTCTTTGTTGATCTCCTTCACTCGTATGTCAAGAGAGTCAAGGTACTCCTTAATAACTTCAGCACGTTCTTCATCTGTTGCCTCATCAAATTCTGGAATAACTTCAAGACCAATGTCAGAAATTAGTACTCCCTCAAGATGATCCATTTCATGCTGGAATACTAGTGCCGCTTTTCCCAGTAGCCTGTTGCTTTCAGCTTCACCAGTAGGTCTCTGATACATTACTCTAATGTCATTGTTACGAACTCGAATATATTCTTTTCCTGGAAGAGAGGAACACTTTTCTCTTGACAACTGCATCCCCTTAGGGGAGTAAGCTTCAATTACAGGGTTAATGAATGTTTTAATCTGATCTTTTTCAAACTTCATGCAGAAGATTCTTTTATTAAATCCTATTGCAGGAGCAGAAAGGGCAAATAAATTGTCATCTTTCCTCAACGTTCTTTTCAAGAGTTTAACAATCTCTTGTACTAGCTGTCCTTCATGTAGGGTATCAATTTCTTCTGCGCGTTCGCTGAGTGCAATCTCATCTGTGATAATTTCTTTTGTTCCGGAAATCATATTTGTCTTCTCCTTATCAATTACCGTTTTCTTTTATAGTTAACTTATACTGGTCACTTGCAAAATCTGCTACAAGGGTTAGAATATAGTCATCACTCATATATACAATTGTGGATCCGTCCAGTGTTACATTTGAACTTTCTTCATCTTCGTCCAGTAACGGAGACCTGTCCAGCTTTGAATAGTATACGCCGTATTCATCTGAATCTTTGATGTCTATTACATATACCCCATTGTTTGATTCATTTGGATCTTCTTCTATTCCTAAATTCTGTAATAACTCTTCCATCTAGTTTTCCTCTCTTTTTCAATTCCATACGTAACAGTACCCTAAGTAATTTTGCTGTAATTAAAAATTCTTCAAAAGATTTTACTAATACAATTATTATATACAGTATACTAACACTAAGTATGATATCATCTAAAATATAGTCTAACATAATGAAATTTAGCACAATATGTCAGAATATAAAAAGAAAGCTGATAGAATTTAAGTATCAGCTTTCTTAATATCTTTTATAACGTTTTTATTTTCTTTTCGTACTTCATCTAAAGTTCTGCTATTTTCTAGAAGAGCCTTATTCTGATTTCTGTACCTATTTTGTTTCTTTTTCTTGGTCGGCTGATTTAGAAGATATATGATGTACGATATAGTTCTAAAATTGGTCTTAATTGGCTCAATTTGCTTTTTCAAATTTTCAAGGGCTTCCGGGCTTACTAGGTTGTTGTTATATTCTTCTTCTAGTTCTTTAAGTGTTAAAACAAGCTCGTGATAGTCCTCTGAAATCTTATCGTAATATTCTCTAACGTCTTTTACAGACATTTTTATCCCTCCGAGTATTTTTCTGACAAGTAATCATACAATTCCGCATCTGAATGTATCCATATGCATCGTTCATGCTCGTCCCAAAGCAACGGAGTAGGTTCTCCATGCATTGTCATTCCGTCACAATTTCTTTCATAGAAATAATAAGAGACCCAATCGCTATCGTTGTTAAACTGTTTGTCTAAAAATTCTATTACGTGACTTACAAGTTGATAACACGGGTGGTCATCATTCAGCTGGATATTAACATTTGACAAGCTGTCTATATAGCTTTCTATATTTCGACAATCTTCAAGTAGATTACAGAAAGATTCTTTATCAATCATTTTTTACACCTCTATCACTTTGCAGTTCAGTTTATGTGAAAATGCTACCATCCCGTCCATGGCGACAATTCCGTCATCGATGAAGGGGGAAAAGTGTGCCGTTCCACCGTTATCGGGAAATTCATCTCCATCATCATGCAGGTATGCATGACCCCAAGAAGTGTGCCAATGTCCACACCAGATTGTTTTTCCCTTAATACGAGCCCCGTTCTCCCATGCAAGCATTCCGTTTATCCATCGTGCTTTTTCCCATCTAGCTTTAGGAGATCTCCAATTAGGATCTTTAATGTAAGTGCCCGGTTTACAAGGAATCCAACCATGTACGAAAATATTATTCTTCACTTCTGCAAAATCAACGGTGCTGTTTAAATAAGTATTCCACAGATTGGAGCTGGCTACAGCTTGAAGTATTTCTCTGTCGTCATCTTCGTTTAGCTTTTCTTTCTTTAAAGCAATTCCTTCATACTTCGCAATATCTTCTGCAGTACGGACAGTCCCGTTATGTATGTCATGCATAAGAAAACAGCCTCGGGCGATTGCAGCTTGCATCAAATCCTCATGATTTCCTCTAATAAGGATTTTACGCTCCGAAGGCAAAGAATTTACAAATTGAAGAACCTTTATTGTATCTTTTCCTCGGTCGCAAAGGTCCCCTAAAGAAACAAAACACTGGTTTTCTGCATCCGTCCAGCCTTTGTCCTTTAATGCAGATTCAAGTTCGTTATAGAACCCGTGTACATCTGCTACAATGAAATACTCCATGTTGTGGCTCCTTGTAAGAAATTTTGGTACTGACCACGAGACTCGAACTCGTAAAACAAGTGAGGTTTGAGCTCACCCCGTCTACCATTTGCGGCAGGTCAGCATATAAGTTAGGGGCATTTTTATGCCCCAGTTAGTAAGTAAATAGGTCCCAAAGACTTCCGTTCAGAACTTCTTTTTTAAGATCTTCCCAGAATTTGTCAGGATCACATAGAAAAACTTTTTCTTCAGGATTTGTTTCGTTATAGTCATATTTGGCCATAACACTCTTTAGCTGTTTCTTAGCTTCTACAAGATCGGACTTTGCTGTAGAAACAGCACCTTCAAATTCCTTCTCCGCCTCTACAATTCTTTTGTCGTATACTTCTTGTGCCTGATCACAGACTTTCTGTAGATTTCTTTCTGCCTTTCTTACATTTTCTTTGGCTGTTTCAACAGCATCGTTAGCAAGATTCTTTCTTTTTTCGGCATCGAGAGTTGCCTTCTCAGCATTCAGGCAAGACTGCTCCGTTTCAAAATATTTGTCAAGTAGTTCACTGTAGTAAAAGACCTTCATGTTTTCTCTCCTTATTTTGTATATTAGTTTTTATTCTAGGTTAATTCTGCAGATTGTATCAATTACATTCTTTTTTGTAACAATGATAAGGTTCTGAGAAGCAGATGCTGTAAGGCGTAAACTCTGCGCAAAATCATCTGTGCCCATGAGACTACTGTTCGACAGCATAATTGTTCTATTCATCTCGTTTGCTTGAAAATGATGTTTATGTGCTGTTAATGCCAGATCATAGTATTGCTGTGTCATCAGAGACATATTGGACACAACATTTTCAGGCTTATCTTTATCTCCGTGTACTGCGCATATATGATGCCCCAAACACTCAAACGATATAACGTCATCACCCTTTGTATTATCGTTAAAGTGAATTGTTGGAATGTCCTTGAGACGTTCCTTTAAGAACCACGTAATGACACGAACAAGAGATTCAAGGTCTAAGGAGTCATGTAACTTTGGCTCAATTCTGCTGTGGTTATCAAGGGTATCGTAGTATTCAATTTCGAGGAATGTTGAAAGTGCAGCTATGAAATTTGCAAGAAGTTCGGCTACCTCTATTGTTTGTGTTACTACGTCAATTCTGCTATTCAATCTAAGTCGAAGATGAATTCTGCCTTCTATCATGTCTCCTAGATTGACAATGTGCAGCTTCTTGATGTCGTAAAGGGCGCAACGTTCAGCAACTTCTTTTGCAAGTTTTTCAACACGATTCTTACATATCTCAGGGTCGTACTCATTGTACGGGCTGTGTATTTCTGTACCATAATGCCAGTCACTAATCTGTAGTATTGCTTCTTTTTCAGAATTGTTATTTCCAGTTTGCTTAATCGGAGTAAAATTGAATGGATAATTCCAATTCAGCTTATCCGCAACTTCTTGCGCAATTTCCTTTAGTGTTTCTTCTCTGGCAATACGTCTTATTAGAGCATTTACTTGAGTTCGTTCATCAGCTAGTTTAGCCTTTTCTTTTTCAAATTTAATTGGGTCTACTACGTCCGTCGTTTTTTTAGGCTTCGAATCAAACACCTTGTCAATAGTGAGCTGCTCAGGTATACATGCTGTAGCTGAATTCTTATATCGATTTCTAAAGTACCGCTGTCTGCAAGCGTCATCAGTAAAGTTTACGTCGTATGTGTTATTTATAAAATCTGCAGTTTGCTGCCAAGTAGCAACATTATTTTCATAGTAGTCTTTAATCGCATTGTTTATCGTTTCGTTTATCTTCTTCGAATATGTCAATGGGAATATCCTCCACGTCTATTTCTTCAGGATTTACATCAATTATAGTTCCTTCTTTTACAGAATTCAACTGACCTTGTGCCTGTGCAAGAATATTCCTAACTGCTAAGGCAACTCTTTCACGGGACATTCGGTTTAAGACAGGGGTCTGTTCTCCGCCTTCCGTGTTGATGTTTACCTGATTATTCTGTGTTATATGTATTTCTGGAAGTTCTGTTTCAGTTGGGTTCTTTAACAATGTGTCCTGCATAGCTTTGAAGTAGTTTAACAAGTCAGTATTACTAAATTCGTCAGGTCGTTTCACTACCCGAGCTGAAATTTGATTTAGTATATTGTCTTGTATTTCACTAATTCTTTCTGCACGTAGTATGTTTTTCTTCTTTATGTTAAGATTAAACATATCTACAATCTTCTGCAGTTCTTTTGGGTCTGTTTCAGTTAGGAATCTATCTTTTGTTGTTGGTTGCATCAATTCTTCGCTCATAATGTACCACCGTTAGAATAATTCCTTATACACATCAATAATTTTTTTCTGAAGTGTATCTTCGACTGTTGTTGTTAATGGGCTTTCTCGGTCTTTTACAGTCTTTATAATTTTCTGCTCAAATGTTTTAGAAGGGATAAATTTGTATTTTACACAACCTTCGTCTTGCAGTATATTGAGTCGACCAATCCCAATATCAACTTCTGTAATATTTTCATTCGACAGTACGGACTCATATACACTGTGAAGAACGATAAACTCTACTTTATCAGAAAGTTGTTGTAATAAGGAAACTGGCAACTTAGTTAGGTTGCTCATATCCGAAACAACATCTGTCATTCTGTACCTCCTAACTTCTTTAATATTCTAATTTCATCTGCCTTTGTATAGTATTTTAAACTATATGACAGTTGTTTTTCATAAACCTCTAAGGATTTATTAAGACGTTCTTGTATGCAAAGTGCTAACAAATCTTCCTTATTTCGTTTATGCTTTTGTAAGTCTTCTAAAATATGATTAAGAATCATCATTTCCAAACTTATAACGTTCAAGAACTTCCTTTACTTTGTTGTAGTTCTTTCTTATTGTTCGTATGTCTCTTGTTTTCTGTCCTGAAGCCTGCACCGCCTCTTCAAAAGACATCTTATCAATCTCTATGTACTGGTATATTAGTAACGATTGTATTACTTCTTCAAGTTCTTCAATCTTAGGAACTGTTATGGTAGTTCCTCCAAAATACTCACAAAGTTTTAATAGATTGTCCTTATCAAGGATGTACGCCAATTCGCTTATACAGCTATATTCAGGAATGTCCCTAAGTTTATATAAGACAAATAGTATAAGAGAATAGGTGTCAACTTCATTCAGTTTACGAAGATCTTCTTTGAAACTCATTCATTCTAGTCCTTCACTAGTGTTGATATTACTTGCGAGTAACGAAAGCATATTTGAATGACAGGAAATTTCTTGATTTCCTTGCCACGATAAATCTTTTGCAATATGGTGTTTCATTCCAGTTGTAAGAGCTTGTATGTACCCTCGCATTTCTTCTGGAAGATGAAATAGTATAACAGAATTCTTGTTCTGTTTTCTATATATACGTTCAAGTTGTTCTGGAGTAACTGACGTTGTATTTTCTATCCTATATTGAAGTGCTGGAGAAAGTGTTATTGAATTCAGAAAACTTAGTAGACAACTCAGGTATATATTTTCGTACATAACTGTTCCTTTTGGATACGGAATATGAGAAAGATACTTCTTAGCATCTTTTAATATATCAGATAAACACGCACCAAACTCTACACGTTCTAAAAGATCCGTAGAGCTAGAGACCATCTGACGAAATGAATAATTTGTAACTTTTTCATCTTCTAACACCGAAGGAACATAAGAGTATTCATACGTGTCGAAATCAATAGCCCTTTGACGTATTGTTTTTTTCATATAGTTAAGAATACTCTTTATCCGCTTCATCCTTGGCTCTCCGTCAGAGTCGTATTCAAACTGTTGTTTGTTAGTTAACCTTAAATAAAGTTGTGAAGCATAACTTATAGCAAACTCTTCATATTCATCTTCGATGTTGAATAAGTTCTGTTTTCTAGATAACATCAAAGATAAGAAGTATAAATACTGATATATTGTTTCAGGGTCATGGCTCGGGTCATAGACATTCTCATCTATATAGATTGCCATGGAAGTATATTTTAAGTTTTCAGGCTTTCTGTATAACATGACTTATCTTATTTGCATCCTTAATAACATGTATTTCATTATCACAAGGAATACAAAGATTATCACGATGTGTTACAATAAAGACACTACTAATATCTTCAAGGTCAGAAGAGATTAAATCCAAAACTTTCTGGCACCCTGTAATGTCGAGAGCATCAAATATTTCGTCACATACAAGAATGTTACTAGAGAAGTTTATCAAGTGGCATAGCATATCTCTTATTGCCAACTGGATTATTACATCTAGTTTTTTCTGTTCTCCACCACTCAACGATTCATACTCTTTGTTGTCAAAGGAGATAGAAATGTTATTTCCTTCTTGTTTAAACTCTAGAAGGTTATTGTTGAAAACAACCTGTGCGTATTTCTTTGCCCGGTTATCAATGAAATCAATTACATTCTTAAGAAGACACCCTCTGAAATCTCGTTTTATAACCGTTTCAATTTTATTTATTGCAACGACATGTGCCTTTGTATTTTCTTGTTCATTATTATAATACAATAACTCCCGTTCTGTAACACTGATGTCATTCGTCAAAGAAACTACTTTAGATTGCAAACTTGCCATGTCTGCGTCTACTGTTGCTATTGTATGCTGGATAGAAAGAAGCTGTTTGGATAAGGTTGCTTTCTCCTTATCCAGACTTTTATTTTTACTGTCTTTTTCTGCTATTTCCTTTTCCGTATCTTGCACACGTTGTTGTAGACTATTCAACTCTGCAGAAAAATTCTGGTCGTTTATTTCAAGCTCTTCTTTCTTCTTCTTATCTAGCTGTGAACGTTGTTCCTGTAGAAGAATGTTTTTTTCTTCCAGCTCTTTTATATGATTTTCTAGTTCTGTAGTGTCAGGCTTTGTAACACCTAGCAGCTTCTGCCCGCAAGTAGGGCAAACGTCCTTTATACCCTTTAACCGGGATAGTTCCTTCTTAGAAGTTAAAATGTCATTGCTCACCGTTGCAACGTCTACGCTAAGAGAGGTTAATTGGTCAGAATAACTTGCATTTATCTGACTTACTTTTGTAGCACTTTCCGTCCGCTTTGCATAGAAAGCTTCTTTAAGAGAATCTACCGACCGCTTATCGTCGTCAATGTCAAGCGACAATTCTCGCATTTCATTTTCAATAGAGGTAATTCTCTGCTGGACTGTTTCGCACTCTGAACGTAATTGATTTATATCTGTAGCTCGTAGGGCTTCAATTTCTTTCTCTACGTCTGCTAGTTGTTTTGACAACATCTCTTTCTTAGTAGAAAGAGTCAATACATTCTTTTCTGTTTCGTGTAAGGAATTATTAAGGGTATTCTTTCTTTCTGAAACTCTCTGCTTTAGATCTTCAATCATGAAATCAGACTTAGACAATTCTTCGAGCACTTGTTTTCTTCCGGAGGGAGTATTATTTGAAAATCTCTGCGGAAGACCTTGCCCTAGAATAATAACACTGCTAATCAAAGAGCTTGTCAAATCTGGCAGACGCTGTTTAAGAATAGCCTCGCTATCTCGAATTCCTTTACCAGAAATATCCTGTCCGTCGACAGATATGTACAAAGAGCTTTTCAGTTTACTGTGATCCTTACTACGTTGTATTACATAGTTCTTATCGTCCACATTGAAATCAAGTGTTACAACTGCTCCATCATTTCCGAACAAGTTTACAACACTTTTATGGCCTCGAATTGTTTCCCCCGTAAGAGCCCATACAATTCCTTCCCAAATAGAACTTTTACCAGAACCATTGCTTAAAGAAGCGTCGTCGGGGCACTCATCCTTTCCTGCAACAAGAACATATCCGAGGTTGTCAAGTTGGACAAACTCGTCTCCGAAACTCATAAAATTGTTTAATCTGATGTTATTGAATGTAATTCTCATTTGCAAATCTCCTGAAGTTCGGAAATAGTTATTTCATCAGAACCAACATTCTGTAGAATATAATCTTTAAATTGAGCTAGATGATCTACAGTGAATGACACGTCTGGTTTAACCTCTTTGTCAGAAGTTTCACGTTCAATTATAAACTTACTTGTAATTACGTTTGCGCATTTAGGAAATCCATTATCGGGCCAACGAGGATCAAAACGTGCTCTTAAACATTGATACCCATTGTCCTCTTTACATTTAACAGTTAAAACAGAATTTCTTTTTAGTTTAAAACACAGATTATTCAAGTAGTCAATACTCCAGTCATCTGGCATTTCAATCTTGTAAAAGTTGAGAGCATTAGGATTTTCTATAGTATGAAAAGACCACTCATCTGTGTTGATTAGCATAATGTTGTGGGGATATATAAATGCATCTTCAGAAAAATTTTGCCCCGTCAGGTTACCTATGTTGCAGATCTTATTAGTTACTTGTGTAGTATTATGAAGATGACCGTTTATACAAACATCACATACTGATTCCAATTCCTCTACTGTAAAGCCCTCTTGAGAAACGTAACGACCATAATTTATTCCCTTTATGTCATTATGACTTAGAAGAAGACCCCACTTGCTCATATCTCTTTTTGAAAAAACATCTTTAAGAACAGGACGGTCTTTTTCAAGAAAATACGGAAGATACATAATCTCAAAATTGTCAAAAGATTTCATACAAGTAGTGTTGATTATTTCACAATTTTTAAGATTAAATAAATGAGCAGTACTGTATTTTAGGTCAGCGCTGCTCACTTCATGATTTCCTACAAGAAATGTGTGCGGGATATTTGCCCATTCAATGTCGTTAAGTGCCGTAATACTTTCTGCGTCTAGCTCGGATTTATCAAAGAAGTCTCCCAGACATATAATTCTGTCGCAATGGTATTCTTCTGCAAATCGTTCTACCCAGTTAAGTGAATCAATTAGATTTTCCAAACGAGTTGAATATTTTTCTCCTCTGCAACGAACGATGGAAGAATATGTTGACCAGTGTACGTCACTGAAAATCAAGAGTCTCATCTGTTATTCTATTCCTTCCGAATTTTTTGTATCTGCTTGCTCGTCCAATTCAATTATAGCAAGAATCGCATAATTGGCAAGGTCCTGTAAAGTGTCTCTAATAGATTCATTCTTGACACGCTGTTCTTTTTTTCCTTTCAGTGTAAGGGATCTAAGACGGGAGATCTTATCTTCCATTCGTACAAGAAAAGATAACAGACCATACTTTAAAAAAGTGTCGTGAACACTGTCTCCATAGTCCGCATTCTTTGCTTTGTAGATTTCATGCATCTCGTTTACTATCTTTGTATACCTGAGCCCCTTGTCCATAATCACACCTCTTTAAGTTATACTAAATATATATGTTATCATATAATCTATAAGTTCTGATGTTGAAATGCTTCCTGTCTTTATTTGGAAGTCAATAGAGGTTAACATTTCATATATCTTTATTAGTTGTTCTTTAGTGTAGTATCCGCATGAGTATTTAACTGCCCAGAACTTTTTGCTTTCCATTCCGCATTTTTCCGGGGAAGGATTAGACGAAAGTTGCACAGTTATTACGTCTTTGAAGTTTTTCAACAATAGTGCTACAAGACCTATAGGCTCACAATCAATGTTGTTTATCTCACTGTAAACATTTTTCAGTGTATTTACGTCACGTTTAACTATTGCTGTTGAAATGTCAAATACGTTGTAGTGGCTCAGGTCGTTGAAAATACCGTCGTATATGAAATCTTTTACAGCAGATTTTCGTTCCTGTTCAGAAAACAATGACACCTTTTCCAGCTCGTTGTACAGACGATGAACATCATTTCCGCACACTTTTAAAAGATATTCTATATCGTCAGGATCCGCACCGTCCGCCATTGAGTATGCAAGGTCTTCAATTTGCCACTTTTCTAGCTTTGGTATAACTATTATCTTGTCAGACAACTTAGATTGAACCGTGTCAGAAACTTTGGTGCAGATAACAATAACATTCTTTGTAGAAATTTGTATGTTACTTATTTCTGTTTCAGACAAGTCAAGATTGTCACAGGAGTAAACATACAAAGTGTTACTATCATCTGTATAATCACCAAACAAAGAGTCAACTCTTGTAGTAACAATTGAAAGATCGTCTACATACTTAACATTGACATTGTTCTTTCTGTAACTTTCGATATACTGCAAAGGGACAAAATCATCGTATTTACAGAGGAGTATAGTTACTCCTTTAGGGATAATATTACTTATTACCAGAGTTTTCAGCTGTTCTAAACCCACTTATTATCCCTGCCCTTTCATTTTCATTAAGTAATTCTCGAATAGCTGCTTCTTATTTATGTTCGGAATGAACGTTTTATTGAAAAGCTCTTCTGTCAACATATATGTATTATAACATGTAGAATTAACAGCTTCAACAACATTTTTAAAACTTGTTTGCAGAAGAAATTTCAAAAAGATATCAAAACTATACTTTCCTGACTCTTCTGGACCGTAATAGAAACGGTCGGGAACTGAAAGTATGTTAGAAACTGTTGCCTTAGAAATGCTGCTTAGTATCTTACTTGAAAGATCTTTCATGTAATACAAGTCCTCTTCCTTGATAGTAGAAAGAGCAATCAGCTGCCCGGGAGTAGAAGCAAGAGATAACTGTAGTTCGGTTGCTTCAGGAACAATTCTAGTTAGTGTGTCTTTTTCATACTTACTTAATGTCCAAAGTTGACACCTGTTAAGAATTGTGTCAAGTAATTGCTGTTTTACTCTGCAAATAATGATTATGTAACAGTTGTTTAAAGGTTCTTCAAGGAATTTCAATATTACATTCTGCTGCTTTATAGAGAGAACATCCGCATTGAAAATATACAAGTAAGGTGTTGGTCTAGTTGTAAATTCTTCAATATTGTCGTATGAAATAGGAGAATCAATTATCACCTTTTCTATTTTCAGTCTGTCAGCAATATCATTACAGAGAGTGTGTCTTCCAGAACCTGTGTCACCAAGTAAGATGATAGATCTTGGAAATGTGTCAAGAGTATACTGGCATATCTTGTTATATAGTAATTCCTGCCCTATCATTTACACCAACCTGCACATCTGTAGAAATACTACATCAATTGTAGTTTTTGGATTATTGTCATTCTTTAACATATTTTTCAATGCCAGAAGCTTATCAACAATATAACTGTAATATGCGGGTGCATTGTCGAATCCTACCGAGTAGTTAAGCTTCTCCTGCATACTGGACGGAATCTGTGTAAGATGATAGTCTTTAAACAGCGCGTATTTATTAAGGTCTAGACAGAATGATAAAAACTGTTCAACAAACAACTTCATGTCGTTTCCTGAGTTATACAGATCTTCTACAGCTGTCAATACTTCATTTTCCTTTGCATCAACTAGAGAGTTTATCAAGGTGAAGAACGATTCATAAGAATAGCTTCCAATAGCCTGAAGAGCATTTTCTATTGTCACATTCTTATCATAATCTGCACATTTTTCAAGATAGGAAATGGCAAGTCTCATCTCTCCGTTACAAACCCTGCTGATATAATCACAAGCTTCTTCGTAGTTTGTGTAGCCTTCTTGCTGGCAAATGTATATCAGACGTTCCATAATCTGCTTAGAGCTAATTCGATTGAAATTGAACCGCATAACTCTATTCAAAATTGTTGCAGGTATTTTCTGTGGGTCAGTAGTACAGAAAATGAAAATCGTATACATAGGAGGCTCTTCAATTGTTTTTAGAAGTGCTTGCCAACTTGCATTTGTAAGAGCATGAGCTTCGTCAATTATATAGATCTTATACTCACTATCAAGAGAACGTTCGCTAGCAGATTTGATTATTGCTTTGATATTATCAACACCATTGTTTGATGCACCGTCAATCTCAATAGGGGAGCCTTGATTATGATTTATTGCATTAGCAAATGCACGACCCGCAGTAGTTTTCCCACACCCAGAGGCTCCGGAGAATAGGTAAGCATTCTTTACTTGATTGGTTTCAATCTGACGAGTTAGTATCTTAACTATGGACTGTTGAGAAACAATCTCGCCTAAAGTTTTTGGCCTATATTTTGTAGCGAGAGACATTTACTGCACCCTTTCGTAGTATGTTATGGCCTTCAACGGTACCCACATATTTTCATACATACTGTCATTTGACAACCCTGTCTTAAAATCATATCCCCTACCTGTAAACTGAACCATCTTACCTACGAATCTGTTTACTTGAATAATTAAGGTTGTGTCAGTTATTTTTCTGCCTTGATTCCAAGTTGCATCCAAAGTAAAGTTTTCAGGAGGGTTAGTTATATAGTTAGCTAAAACTACCTTGTACACCCCGTTTACGAGCAGCTCACAAGTTTCGTTTTTTATAGGGTCACGTATTCTTGGAAACAGTATGTATGTGGAGGACTCATCGTAGTCCGGTTTATTCGGTAGGTTCAACTTCTCCAGTTGTTTCAGTATCAGCTTGTTCATGTTTCTCCTGTCTAAAGAAAATATTTCCGTTGGTATTTTCGTTAATGAATGCAGCTTCGACATCTGCAATGTAGAGCAGTGTAGCAAGAGGATAAGCATTCCAGATGCTTCCAATGTTGTCCTGCATGCTATCCCAAGACATATTTCCATGATGGTGAATGATTGCAACAGATTCAAAATGATTCAGAGGAATAAACGAGCGAATGTAGTATTCTGAAGTGGTCTCGTGATTTCCATAAAGAAATCTTTCATTATCTTCAAGATATCCATAACACTTCTCGCTCACCCAATCAAACCGACCGAGTTCATCCTTCTTACTTCCCTTTTCGCTGTACACCTTTTTGTTACGATAATCAACCTTATAGAAATTCACTTTGGACAGGTCGTGAAGAAGAGCAACAATCTTGCAAGTATCTTCGTCGATAATAGACTCCATTCCAAAGTCTTCTACGAGGCGCTTAAGATTATTGTACACGTTCAACGAATGCTGACAAAGTCCGCCTTTGTACGACCCGTGGTACTTATGGCTTGCCGGAGCAACAAAGAAGTCCGAGTTGGTTAGCCAGTTAATAAGTCCGTCAATATTTGCACCGTAACGTTCAATTGAACTAACCAGGTTGATAAAAGTATCCTTGTTCTCCTGAATCTGCATCTCTGTAATCATTTTTGTTCCTCCTAAATAATAAAAAATACTACTATATTTTAGATACTAGTATTATATGATATTCATTCAATTTATTCAACTATTTTTCTTGTGGTATTTCTTTTTGCTTGCTGTCTGTAACATTCTTTCCATAGAGTGTGAACCAATGATGCATTTGTAACTCTGTTACTTTTCCGTCAGATCTAGTGGAAAGTAACTTTGACAAGTCCTGAACTGTTAAGTATCTCAACTATATCTCTCCTAAACTAGATAGAATGATCCAGCCCAGTCCTCCTTTAATGAATCCCTACATAGTCATCAATGATGTTGTCATACTCAGTAAGCCACTGCATGATACCGCGAGGACGAAATCCATGAACGTCCTTAAACAGGTCAGAGTAAAGATCTATCTGGGAAGTGTAAATGGGCTCTCCATTACGAATACGATCATGCAGGCTGTCAGCATACTCCAGGAGCTGATCCTCGAAGAACTGCTCGAAAGGATCGTCTTCGTAGCAGTCGTCAAAAGGGTGGTCCATCATGTCCCGCTCGAAAGACTCTTCCTCATTAAGGTTAACCGTATAGACAGTGCCGAAAGAATCAAAATCAAACTCGTAATCGTAAAACATATTCAAGACCCCCTGTAATTTTTATTTACATTTACATTATAAGGCCTCTTATTAAATAATTCAACTATTTTCTTCTTTCAATTTTTCTACAAGAAATTTCATTAACTTCTCTTCAATGACATAATAGTTGGGGGTACCGGGACCAAAGTTAATACATAAACAGTTGTTGTCGAAACGTTTACTAAATGCTTCTTCTTTATTTTTAACAAGCCATTCTCTTTTAACAGAAACAGATTGCTTCTCTGTCATAACTGTTTTACATTCAATTAACAGAGAAGCATCTTTCTGAATAACATCGCCCCCGGAAAACTTTCCTGCTCCTGAATTTGCAACTTTTGTTCCTCCCAGAGCTCTGGCGACAGAAGACTCGTGTATGTCGCTGAAATATCTCGTAGCTTCCTTGTTGTTTGTCAAATTACATCTCCTCAAGATTGGTGGTGGTAATGTCTACTCCCAATTTTTCACTGACGTCAATATTAAGAAGTGTTTCAAAACTCTTGATGAACGGGTCGTCCTTCTTACTCAGCATACTATAACATCTGTCATACAGCTTACGAGCTTCAACAGGGTTGGTTTGAAAATACGTATAGACATTTTTCTTTCCGCGTATCTTAATCTCATTCCCCAACTCGTCTTTTAGAAGTTCTCCTGTATCGGGATCCACAAGTTTGAATGACCCCTGAACTGAATTATCAATCAATCCAAGATGAACACCAACATCAATTGTATCCTGTAACCAATCAATACCCTTAGTATAATTAAGGTGTGCCATCCCAAGTTTTCTGTCCCATTTACATACCTTAGTTTTAAGGACGTAACACTCGATAATATGGCCTGCAGGAGATTCTGCTTTCTTAGTTAGGATATTGCCTTCCTCGTCAAAGAAATCTCCTCGCTTAAACATGAGCCGCATAGAGCAAGCATGCTTCCAAGCTCTTCCTCCAGGAGTAGTGAGAGGGTCTCCATAACCAGTCATGTTTTCACGAACTTGATTGATTGCAATAAGTGTTGCTTTATATTTACGAAGTAATCCTATAGCAGTATTTGCAAAACGAGTCAGAGCCTTGGCAATTCCGCCCATCTGTTGCTTCTCCATAGACTCATCTGCTATCTGTGCGGGGACAAGCGTTGCAATACTGTCAAATACAAGAAGCCCTACTTCTCCTGTCTTCAACATTTCTAGAGCCATGTCAAAGATCTCTTCTGCGGACTGAGCTTCTGGACGAATACACACAGTCTTAACAGCGGCATTCTCACTCATATCATAACCAAGTTTTGCTGCCCATACAGGATCTGCTGTTCCCTCATTATCCAGAAACACAATGCATCTTGGATTACTTGGATTTCTTACAAGCTCTACTTTCTGGTAAGATGCACAGGCCAAGAATGCATTGGTAGTTTTACCACTGCCCTCAGCTCCTGAGAACTCTACGATTCTTCCCTCCGGAATTCCTCCGTAAATAGCAAAATCTAGACCGGGGGATCCCAAGGACAACGTACCGTCAACGTCTAATGAGTCTATTCCATACTTAACAACTGAATCTCCGTACTTCTTTGAGATAGACTTCAATACTTCATTAAGACTTTTTGAATCTGCCATAGTTCCTCCTAATTAAAGATCAATTGTTTCGTTGAGAATTTTACGAACTCCTGTAACAGGCGTAGACGGAAGGTACTCTTCACCCATACGTCTGCTGATAGATTTCGAGATGGTTGATATCATTGTGTTAGCTGCGTCAATCTTATTCTTCAAGACTTTGTATGCTCTTGCATAGATATCGTTTGTAATAGCTTCCGACTTTGAAGCTTCTTCGCTAAGTGCTACCAGCTCATTCACAGTCTTCTTCTTATTGCTAGTAGTATCTGGAAGCTGGTTATCAAGATATGCCTGATTGTATACTTCCTTATACTTTGTTTTACTTAGATAATCAAGAGAGCCTAATTTTTCAAGTCGCTCCTGCATAAAATAAAGACAGTTAGACAGCTCAAGATGATATTTTTCAAAGACAGAGATTGACGGGTCTGGAACTGAAATAATGTCTGTATAGACTGCCTGCATAACATCGTCAAGCTCTTTCGTATAGCGTTTGATTACTTCTTCCGAGATTGTAGAATAAATAGCAAGATTGTCCTCTGTTTCAGCGACGACTTTTTCAATTTCTTCTAGAGAGATTTGCATATCTGTACCTTCCTCACCAAGTTTCTTCTAAATCCAATAATTGTTTATAATCAGAATCAAGAAATACTCTTTTCTTTTTTGATGGTATGTCAATTAGTTCTTCTTTACCAAGATGCCGTATTCCTACAGACTGTTCATTATTTGATAACAACTTCGTCACGGTTTTAATTGGAACATACAAACATTTATCTTTTTCGTACAACCACAAGATTATTCCTACTCTTATTCCCGGAATACCAACAAACTGCTTCAACCTATCATACTGAGAAACAAAACTGAATGGGAGAGAAGCTCCTGCATGACTTTTACACTCCAATAAGAATAGTTTACCGTCAACATACGCTATGAAGTCGCATAAGTTTGCAGAAGTATACTTGTACCCGGACACTTGGTCATTTAATCTGAGTAAGAAAGTGCCCGGGAAACTGTTGTTCCAATCTTGACGAAATTTGTTTTCAAATTGTTTACCGTAATTCGGCATTACTGAACCCGAATTTCCGGGATTACATTTGTCACATTGTTAGATACAAGAAGAATAGCAGAATTGTTGCCGAAAGAGATGCGCACATTCTTAGTACGATTACTGTCCAGCATCTTTGTAAGCTCAATGATGTCAATTGTAACTTCATACGGCTCTGAGATGCTATTATTTGCTGTTTCGTACATAACCTTTTCTGTACTATTTTTCTTAGTATCGCTCACCTTAACAAACTCTCGTTCAAAGTCAAGGCAAGCAGATGACAACATAGCATCCTGAGAGAATAGGGAGAAACGTTCGAGTGCTTCAAGAAGTTTGTTACGGGGAATACTTACAGTATACGGAAGTTCACCAGATGCAAGAGAACGGATCCGATTTACTGGGACGCTCTTTAGCATAGTATCATCACAAGAAAGAATTGCTGACAAACGTACTTTCGGGGTTGTGAAAGAAATACGAGTCTGAATAATTTCATCACTAAGAGGTTCTGTTCCGTAGCAGATATGAACCTGCTCATTTTCAAACAACTTGAACAGCTTAACAAGGCGAGCATTTAGAAGAAGCTTGATGTCTGCACCTAGGTCAAAGTTATTTACTGTTGCTCCGGAAGTGAATGTAAGAGCACCATGTTGGTCGATGTAGAAATACTTCTGAACAGCATTTGAAATAACACCAACATCAAGCTGACGACTATTTGCAGTCATAATACTATTAAGAACATCAGACGACACATCAAATTCGGAGGAGATGTTATTCACTTCAATCCTTGGGAGTGTCATCATAACAGAATCTTCAAAGATGAGAGGAAGTCGATATGTTCCGTTCCCCTTAACAACAAGGAACTTGTCAGTAACGGAGAGCTCAACATACTCCGTTGTAATTCTAGAGATTAGCTTTGTGAACAATTCCGCATCAACTGTTGCATGAATTTCTTCAGGGTCGTCAACGGGAATGTTGATTGTAACAAAGTATTCCTTATTTGTTACTGAAAGTTGAAGTACGTCGTCTTTTGTTTCAAGCTCAAGTACTTCTGTAAGCTGTGAAATAGAATTTGCATCAACAGCATTTGAAATTGTAGAGCAGGGCTTCTGAATTGTTTCAAGTTTAATTTTCATCAATGATACCTCATTATATTTTTATTTTACTATAACTCGTGATTGTAACTATTAGATCAAGAATCCCATCCGGGATACGGAATAAACTTATAGCAATTCATCAGTTCGCCGTCAAGTTTAATAATCTCTCCGGTCATGATTTTGTTCTTAGTCAGAAGAAAGAAGATCCATTCCGCAACATCTCCTACAGTTGAAAGACGTCCTGTAATACTCAGATCTTGAATTGCTTTCATAAGGTCGGGGTCAGCATAAAGTTCAGGTTCAAGTGCAGTTCCTACAAAACTTCCTTCGGCAGCCGGAACAATTCCGTCAATGTTAAGGGAATTAACAAGAACGTGTCGGCTGTCATGACCCAGGTTATTAGCTGCCCACTTCGTCAGAGCATCACGACCTCCCTGAGATACACAATATTCCATGTTGTCGTATCCCTTGATTGAAGCTGTACTGCCAATCTGAACAATCGCCTTTAGCATTGGGTCAGAACTATACTTCTTAATGATGTTCATGTACCCAATAAGATTAACTGCAATAGCCTTTGCCTTAGGTGTGACAATTCCTGCATTATTAACAATATACGTAATGTTTTTCAAGTCGGGAAGAGAGTTGAAGTCACTTACATCACATTCATGATGAATATACTGACAAGACTGAGGAATTGTTGCAGGCTTCCAATCTAGTCCTACAACACAATATCCTTCTTCAATAAACTTCATCGCTGCGGCACGACCTACACCATAACTGGTACCCGTAATAAGAACTGTTTCCATATTCAAGTCACCATCCCAATCCATTTTTGAATGTTGTGTTGTGAGGTTCGAGTTTGGCTACCCAATCAAGAGTGTCAAGAATATTAAATTCTGCACGTTTACCTGAATCTTGCTCCAGTTCTTCTAGAGTGAATCCTCTCTGTTTAATTCTTTTCAGTACATCTTCCTGGAGAGCTTTACTTTGCTGGCTCAGTGACCTGTCGTCTGCTTTTGCTTTCATAACCTCGGAAACATGAATTGACTTATCGTCAACAGCTATCATTCCATATGCGGCACGCTTTACCCAAGAGGTGGCATCAGTGGAAGTTACTGTAATATTATCTAGAACAGACTTTACTCCAACTCCGAAGGCGTGGGTCATTACATTAGGGTTAGAACTTTCATGAATAACTCTCATACATTCTCTGCCCCAGTTGATTCGGACCTTTTTCGTTCCTTCAAGAGAAATTGCTAGTCCAATATACTTAATCGGTGAGCCGTCAGGATGACGATACTCAAGCATATTTCTGAGCCATTTAAAATCTTCACCATAATGAAATACAGGAATGAGCTTGTCTCTAAGTTCTGGGCGAATTCTTTCTACCATGTAGAGATAATTATCCCAGGTAGTTTTAGCTTTATTATAGTCCATATTCATCGGGTCCGGAACATCATCAACTGCAACAAAAACAGTTACATAATCCCCAATCTCATCAATGAACTTGAGATAGTCATCAATGTCAATGTGAACTCCTTTTGTATATGCAGTAAAAGATCCAGAGTCTACCATAATACGTCCGGTATGCTCGGGATGTTCCTTCTTATACTCAATTAGAGATCTGATTCCTTTCCGCTCGTGCCACTGAGAAAAAAGCTGGTCAACATTCAGTCGTCGTTTCATATCCTGGTACGACATCCCTGAAAAATAATAGATTGTCTTCTCGTTTTTCATATCGTGCCTTCCTTAGCAATATTGATACTTTATTATATGAAATTTTTCTTTTCTTTTCAACTATACACTTTAGGAGAATGTTAATGTTCAAAATGTTTTTGACGTTGATTAAGAAATACTAGTTACCCAGTCTAGTATTTCTTCTGGTGTATTTAAAACAGTGTGATTAGAAACTCCAAGTAGCATATTGTTAATTGCAGGGTCTGTAGCAACTGTCCAATATTGATGAGAGTTGGCAGGGAGCACCTCTATAGGATACACATTGTTTATCTTTGTGCCTTTATGCAGTTTACAAAACTCTGTTGCATAAAGTGCAACGGGTTTATGCAGTGCATATGCAATTCCCGCTTCAACAGCCGTGCCGGGGTCGTCCCCGTCAATATAAGCAACCATACAGTCACATCCTATGATGTGCTCAACATCTGTATTGAACGTACTCAAAGAATCCTGGTATGTACTTTGGTCTTCAAAAATGACACCTTCGTCTCTCCAGGGGAAGTATACTTCATGCCCTGCGGCTTCGAGCATGTCAGCAATTTTCTTTTCATGCTCGAAGTACGCAAGGTTATCCATAATCTGTGCAAAGTATATCTTCATTACGCAGTCACCAGAGCAAGGGCGTCGAGGTTCTTGTTGACCTCTTGTGCTTCTTTCACAAGGTCAACATATTCCTGACCGACCTTATTCTTTCTCCAAGAATTAGCAATCTTGAATCCAATAGGGGAGAAAATCATCTGACCAATCAGCTCAATTACCATTCCCATAGCAGACATCGGAATCAGATGCACAATAGCACCGAGCGTTCCCGCGTCCATAAACCAAGGCTGCCAAATACTGAAAAACAGACCAAAGAAGAAGTTGTCTACAAACTGACCAAAAGCAGTTGACACCCAAGAAGCAGTAACATACGCCTTAGCCGATGTACGATTCTTAAACTTCAGCAGGATGTACTTTGAAATGAGCGAGTTAACAATGTTACCAAACAGGGCAGCACCAGCACCAGCGAACAGAGGCCAAGGGGCAGCAACAAACAGCGCACTGAAAATAGCGGACTCTTCAGGAGTTGCACCATACGACGCAAAAGGCAACATTGCGCCGAGGGTCATCAGACCAATTGAAACAAGTTCAAGAAGCAACGCTGCAATGTTAATCTTGATTGCTGCTTTTGCACCGAATCGTTTTACAAGCATATCAGACGCAAGGAACACTACCCACGAAACAATAATGCCACAGTCAAAAGGAACGGGACCAATAGCACCTCCTCGATTTGCCAGAAAGTTCATAGCAATTAGACACGCGACAAGAAACGCAAACGGGATCGTCGGCATACATCTAAACAGTACTTTTGTTTCGTTCCATTCTTTCTTAAGATATTCAACCATTTTAAACTATCTCCTATTTTTATTTTTAATTTTACAGGATAGGCTGGTGGGATTTTCGAACAGCCTGTACTATATCTTTTACTCAGATTTTACTAGTTTTACCAGATAGTAGACATGAGTAATCAAACAAATAACATTCAGAAATACGGTGCTAAAAGATCCAATCCAGAATCCGTACAGGATCATCAGGACACTTCCTGTGAGGTTAAGCAACCGCATACGAATATTTCCGCTTCTACTATCAGACTTAACTGTCATAGAGAGCAGGACAAAACCTGACGCAAAAATTCCTAGTGCTTCTCTAAGGGTCACATTTTGAACTATATTCATTAACATCCTCCTAAAATGTATAATTGCTACGTCATTGAATCACTCCCTACATATTATACAACATATTATAGTGTATTCTTTAACGTCTTTCAACTTAATAGCTGAGTTAACTGTTCCGAAGTTAGCTCACTATGTTCCTTTAAAAGTTTACTAAAAGATTCTTCTTTTGACGTTCCTGACTCTATTAGTTTTTGCAGCTCTTGTTTTAAAATATCTCCAAAGTCGTCTTCATACCAGCAATTTACAATATACCCGTCGCACTTGAATGGTACTTGTACCTTATCTGCAACAGAAGTTTTCATAACATAGGTCAAACGACTCATAACAGCTTCTGCGTTTTGTTTCGGGCATTCTACAATAACTTCATCATGAATCTGAAGTACTAGTTTAGCTCCTAGACGATTTAACTCCTCATCGTCAAATACTTTACGCATACACACTTTAGTCATCGAAGCTGCTCCTCCTTGGATACGAGCATTCACGCACTGTCGTTCTGCCTGGCTTATAAATGCCCCATTATCAACAATGTAGATGCCGTCCCTTTCCGCTTCTTGTTGAATCTTTTGATAGTCATTACGAGATTTAACTTTTGAAAGTTTTTTCTTGTAAGACTCAACAAGTGCTGCAGAAGAATTATTTACTTTTCCTAGCGTATAAAGAATCGGATTAAACTCTGTACTGGCCTTAGTGCTCTTCACTGTATACTTTGGAAGAAGTATATCGGGCAATCTTCGACGTCTTCCCCACAAGTCTTCTACATAGCCTGTAACCTTTGCATCTTTCTCTGTTTTTTCAGTCCATTCTTTAACCTTTGGAAACTGCTTGTAAAAGTCGTTGATAATCTGCTGAGCTTCTTCTACAGTTGAATGTATCTGCTCTGCGATACTGGGCGCTCCTCTTCCATACATAATTCCTAGAAGAAGACTTTTGCAGTTACTACGTCTTTTCTTTCCTTCAGGGTTTGGGGTACCGTCTTGACGATGTTCCATGTTATCCCAGTAATCGTTCTTGTACACACCTGCGGCAATTGTTGCATACAAATCTTTGTTTTGTTTATAAGCATCAATCATCGTATCGTCATTGGAGTAAGCAGACAACAGGCGGGGTTCCTGCTGGCTAAAATCTGCGCCCACGAAAACGTCACCGTCAGATGCACGAAACATTAACCGAATCTCTTTTACATGAGACGGGATATTCTGAAGGTTTGGGTTACTAGAGCTAAATCTACCTGTACCTGCCCCGAGCTGATTGAAATGAGCATGCAACCGATTATCCTTACTGTTTACACACTCCGGAATCTTATCTATATACGTTCCGATTAGTTTTTCAAGACCGCGTTTTTCAAGGACCAGATCGCATATTGGAAGATTGATTTTCTGAAGAATTTCTTCACCTGTTCCTCTAGGAGATTTCTTGTCCTGTGCGGGTGTTCCTAATATATCATACAACAGAATTGCAAGCTGTGTTGGGCTATTTAACTGAGGAGGATTTTCTAACTGTTCATTCTTTGATTTCTTGTAAGTAAACTCCCCAGTCTTATTAGGCTTTGAATTACGCTCTTTATAGTTTGCTTCTTTTGTCAATCTCCATGCAGATATCTTATCAGAATACTTTGACAACTCCGCATCAATCTTAGCGTTCACTTCGTCTACTTTTTTGTGATACTTGTTGCTAAGTCTTTTCGCGTATTCTTTGTCAATCTCAATACCATAAAGTTCCATTTCTGCACACACAGGAACAATGGGCATTTCAACGTTCATAAACAGATCAAATAACTTTTCATTTCCAGGCTTATTGAACTGATCCTTTTGCCATTCATACAGTCTGTAAGTTATATAGGCATCTGTTGCTGCATACAATGCAAATATTTCAGGTTTAACATAAGCGTAAGGTATTCCTTGAAATAGATGCTCTATATCATACTTTTCTTGGGTACTGTCAATATGAAGTATGTATTGTTTCTTCAGTCCTGCAAGTTCATTCTCATCTAGTATTCGTGCAGCTATTTCAGTGTCCCAGTAAATATTCAGAACACAATTGCAAGTACACTTGATAACTTCGTAGTCAAACTTTCCGTTATGCATAAGAATCTTCGTATTGGAAAGTCTTTCAAACTGCTCTTTAATATCTGATTCTGTAAGCTGATTCTCAATAAGGATGTCTGTGTCGGGCTGTGTATGATGAACAGGAATATACGCACTAAGTTGACCCGGGGTATAGATACAGGCTCCCATAAGTAAACAAGTAAGGGGCTCAAGACTATTATTTGTTTCTGTATCTATAGCAATTATTCCGTTACGGATAGCTTCGTCAATATACTGGGACAACTCATCTTTTGATGTAATTACCTTTGTATTAGAAGTATATCCTCCAAGAACTCTGTTTACTTCTTCATAAATAAGCTGCAACTTGTCAAAGGTAGAAACTGTCTTTGACTTCATAGCCTTTCTAGTTTCTACCTTTGGGTCTTTAGGAGAACTGACCTTCTTTGCAACTTTCTTCACTTCCTTCTTTTCGGAAGGAACTTCAAATTCATCTCCCCACAGGGACATAAGTCAATCTCCTTATTATTTATTTAGTATTAGTTACGAACAGGCCGGCTGATTACCTGATTAGAAACAGGAGGGACATAATATGGATTTCCCGTAGTAGGAGCCTGGGGAACAAACTGCGAGGGCATACCCGTAGGGGCTTGAGGAGCAACAGGCGTTCCAGTTGTAGGAACAAACTGAGGAGAGCTCGGCTGCGCTACGGGCGCAACCTGCGGCTGCGGGGTATAAATCTGAGGACCTCCTACGGAATTACCCGAAGGAACAAACTGAGTTGCAGGAGGCGCATAATTTCCATTACCGTAAGACTGATTCTCCTTAGGCTCGTCTTCAGGCATACGACCCGTATTAACAAAGGTCGTCAGGTCAGCAAAACTCTTATCAAGAACAATTGTTCCTGTTGCAGAATAATCCTGGAAAGCTCCGTCAGGAATAGGATAATTCTGGGAAGGATAAATCTGTTCAGGGGCAAACAGAATGTCATAGCTGGTATCCCGGCTTCCTGCTACACCATTACGATGAATCTTAAACAGATAATTCGACAGCGGACCGTACTCGTTAATCAGACTCTTAATACGAGTGGCATAGCTAAGTCCTCTGGCCCACACCTTAGGGACGGGCACAATATTTCCGTTACTGTCTCGAGAATACTCAATAAGGTGAATAAACATCACATTCTGCGTATTGGCTCCAGACGCACAAAGTGGACAAGCTTCCATCGGATCCTTAGGATTACGGAGGCAGTTAACAGAACGGAACTTTCCGTTAATCGTCACTCCGTGCGTAGTAACAATGTCAAAAGATTTTACATCGTCATGCATGAAACGAACAAGTGCTTCGTCTCCATCATTCTTGAGTGCAAAAGATTCAACATAATTGGAGTTGTTTGCAGACTGCATTTCAGTTGCTTCTTCAAAGGTTACACGTGCCATAATTTCATAATCTCCTTCATTTCATTTTCATTTCTTTAAGGTTTACTCTCTAACATCTATTATATTATAAAAATCCTGCAAAATCAACTTGTAAACGAATATTGAGAAATGAGCGGTAAATTTGCAATCTCTTCCGCTGACAAATCGTTGCAGTCTTTTCCTCTAGGTAATAGCATTATATCTACAAATACGTCTTTCCGTATATTAGTTAGAAATCTGTTTATTCCCTTGTCTCCTGCGTTATCTCCGTCAAAGGCAAGAATATAATGTCTTATCGGACACTTATTTAAAATATCATATTGTTCTTTAGCACCTGTTCCGATAAGAGCTACAGCCGGATAACCTAACGTGTTAAGATATAATGCGTTCAACTGGCTTTCACAAATGAATACGGTGTCCTTACCCTCTTGTATCATAAAGTTTAGAAGGTATACAGGCTTCTTTACTCCTGGCGGTATGAAAAACTTCTTACCTACAACAGAACGTTTTGTAACAAACTTTAACCTTCCTTTTTCATCCCAAACAGGAAACGTTATGCTATCTGTTTGAGGGTCATACCCTACCTTATATTTCAGTATAACTTCTTTAGAAAGTTTACGTTGAAACTGATACGGATGAAAGTATGCAAAGTTATTAAGGACTGACTCGTCAAGGAATTGCTCTTGTGATTTTTCAAGTTTTATTTCTGGCAATGCAATTTGATGTTCAACAAAGATATTAGCATAACGTTGTATGAGCCATTCCTTACCGAATTCTTCATCTTGCCCAAAACAGTGCCCTACCAATGAATATAGAGGAACACTTATACCACAAGCAAAACAATGTGTTATCCCCTTAACAGTATCTTTATCGTCGTCTCTTGCAAATACGGTACAACTAGGGTGTTTTTCTCTGCCGTCCGAATGAAAGGGGCATTGGATGAATACATTGTCTCCTTTATCAATTATCTTGTTTAAATATCTACCGTTTGTTTCTCTGTTAATGTCTCTCAGTATGTCATATACAGGAGCGTCAATTATTTTGTTACCAATAATTAGTTCCAATTACAACACATCTTCTTCAAATTCTTTTGCGAGCTCTTCTGACCCTTCTCCGGACAAAGCATTTCCTTCCTCTGGCAGATATTCAAAAATCCCGAGGTCAAGATTAGATGCATATCTAAGTTTCTGATTATTTACAGCATCTCTTGCCTTGGATAAGTTAAGAGTTAGAATGTCATCTTTATGTTCAAGGAATATTACAATTGTGCTATCTTGCGATATTCTGTCTGACTGTGCAATATGACTAACATCTACACCTGCGGAGGTATCATTTCGATTCTGCTGTGAAACAGCGATAATTGGTATCTTTTCCATTACTTGAAGATTCTTAAGGTCTCTAGAAATATTTGCTGCCTTCTCTACAGGATTTCTTGCCCTTCTATCATCTTCTAGCAAGGAGTGTTGGTCTATAAATAGTATATCCAACTTATCTTGTTCTATAAATGCCCTTAATGCAGTAACCCCTGCAGGCCCGTTAATATCATTAGGTGTCAATACCTTAAAGGCAGTTGAAAACCTGTTACGCAACGAATCAATATGCCGCTTGTACTCGTTCTGTAGGTCTGCATTACCTCGAGTTATTCCATAATTGGAAATGTGCCCCGACAAGGTATCAAATCGATAGCCTACTTTATTTGTGGACATCTCGCCAGAATACACTCCAACCGTCAATCCTTGTTCGAGAGCTGCAACAGCACATTTGAGTAGAATCCAAGTCTTTCCTACACCGGGACGTGCCGAGATAGTAGCAAGCTCTTCATTCCTGTCCCAGCCACCAATCAATTTATCAAGCTCGTTAAACCCAGTTTTAACGTAGTACTTTTCAAAATCTCTGCAACGTTCAACATATGCATCATATCTTGAAGTGTCTACAAGGAGGTCCGTTGACTGGAAATGCTTTGCTTTCACAACAGATTCCTGAGCTGTTGTGTAAACAGACAGTGCTTCGTCTACTTTATTCTTCATCAGAAGGTCTCGTACCTTATTAAAGATTGAAGCAAGTAGACGTGTATTTCTATCTTTTACTAATTCATCAATAAGATAGTTATTAGGTTCTTCAACCTTTAGTACAACAAAATCCGGAAACTTTGCAACAAATGTTGCTACATCGGGGATTCTGCCATAGTTATCAAAATGTTCCTTGATAAAATGAAATTCATCTAGGTAATCACTAAAATATTCATCATCAAGGTTATTGCTAATAAGAAGTGACGAGTCGTTATTTGCCAGCATCTTATTAAGAACTTGCGCCTGAATAATCAAACAGTCACCCCCAACGTACGTTTATCTTGACCATAGAAACGGATCTTTTCTGCCGTGTTAAATATACGGCTTGCAATACGTTCTCCCACAGTGTTTACAAGACCTTCATAGTCAAGATTTGACGTAAAGATGTTTGCTTTACCATCATTTATTCTGGTATCAATTATATTGAACAGAATTTCATGCTCATAAGACGTAGCAGTTTTTGTTGCAATATCATCAAAAACAACAATATCGGCAGAGTTAACATATCTTTTAATGTGCTGAGCATATTCATTGACTTCAGATATGTTGTCTTTCATAGCAATAAGGTACTTTGGCACACTTACAAACAAGACTTTACAATCAAGATCACACTTATACCAGATATTCTGCAGATACGCTTGGCACAGTCTTATCGCCCAAGTGGTTTTCCCATTTCCTACATTTGTAGAGTATATATATAGATTGTTTCCAGAATCTGCAAAATACTTTACAACGTCTCCTTCAATGTTGCTCAAACGCTGAAAGGCTTGTAAATCAGTTCCGTCAGCATCAACATACAGAGGTATACGAGCTCGTTGTTTTTCTGTTATTAAAGACAGGTCATAAAGCTGTTGTAGCTTAAAGAGCTTGATACAGAAAACATCATTTTCTCTGCATTCGCATTCTTTGTTGATATTTTGATACTTTTTACACGTATCTTTCATCCAACAATCATTGCTGGTAATCAAATAAAAATCACTTCCTCGCCTCTCGTATGTCTTTTGAAATCATACGTAGCACTTTGGTAATACCTTTGTTAGTTATACAGTATAAACGGGACATAACACAGCAAACACTCTCTAGAGGAATTTCATACTCTGAAGAAAATCTTTCAGCAAAAGATTCTCCAGGATTATTGATTTCTTTTGCAACTCTTGCAGAATTTATGCTGTAACTTCCGTCCTTTACTTCAACAAGACTAGCGTCATGTAGAAGAGCGTCTGTAACAAATGCTGCAACGTATTCTTGGTTTTTGAAATAATTTTTTACTTGTTCCTTCCAAAAGATGGTTTCTGAAACTTCTTCCAATTCATCAGTTGTCAAAAGATTCAAGAAGGATTGTTCTTCGTCGTCATCACTATCTTTTATTGTATTGTCAAGGCTCAAGGCAGTGCTAGAGGCCTTTCGTTTGTGTCGTTGACTTGCAACAAACAAGTTTATTACGTTCTGCTGAAATGTAATATTTATCGCCTTTTCAGGACCACGTTCATCTTTATAGATACTTTGCTCAGGATCTTCCCAGGGTTCTTGTTCTAGTACATACAAGATGGAATCAATCAAACATTCGTAACAATCTTCTTCTGTCAAAATCTTTACAGCTTGTTTATTGTAAGTCTTTGTTAAAACGTGCCAGAAGTTTAGTATAATTGCACTTATGTAAAAATCCTGAAGTTCTTCAGACCCTTCTTTCTCTAGTTGCTTGTAAGATCTACAAAGTTGATTCCTGTCAATAGATTTCCAGTTTGGAATGTGCTTTGCCGATTCGACATACGCCTTTCTATATTCATCTAGCATCCTTTCACCTCATAACAACAATAGCAAATACAACCATGGAAGATGCATTTGCTATCATTTTAATATATTCAACTTGAAAATTCAACTGACCTTAAGCGCATTCCTTGTCCGCTTCATTTATTCTGTCGAGATAATCTTTGTACTCAGGCGCCCATTTCTGAATGAATTTTTGATACTCGGATTGATACTTCATCATATGAAGAGATATGAGCTGAGCACGCTGGATACGGAAATTCTTATCAACTGTGGTTTGGCAAAGGCTGTACATTGCAGACCATGCTTCATGATGAAAGTAATGAGCTTCTTTGGTGGGGTTACCCTTACCGTCATGAAAAACTTTTGTGTAATACTTACCGATGTCATGCCATAGCATAGTAGAATAAAGGAGTTTCGTATCACGATCTTCTTCGCATGGGTGTGTTTTAATCCAACGGGCAGATTTTATACAGTGATCATATATATCATACTTATGATGCGGGTTGTCGTGCTTCATCCCTTTGCACTTTTCTGCAAGTAAGGTATAGTTAACATAACTGCTAGGAAAAACATCAATACTGTCCCAACCCTCACTATACAAGGGCATCTGAAACTGATTGAACTGTTTCCGTATAACCTCTTCCGGCACACGACGATCCCGTTTCGTATTCTGATAACAGCAGCACTCAAAGGTTGCAGCAATTACAACACATTTTGTAAAAACAGGCTTTCCAAAGGAGCTCTTTACGTCGTTCAAAAATGCAACACGTAACTTTCTTTTAAGGTTTGTTGCATCCAGTACCACATCTTTTCCGTCCTTCAAGGCCTCGATACACATCTTACGACATTCTGCAAAAACCTTTGCAGGATCTGTCTGAATGTTCTCGTCACCAAAAAGTATCCCCCGAACCTTGTCAGAGCTGACTGTTACCAATTCCGCATTCCAGTTCTCAAGGTATTCTGTGTAAGTAGACTTTCCTGCTCCTGCAGGACCAACTAACATGATAAATTTCTGCAACTTACTTCTCCGTTTCTTCTGTGTGAGCTTTTCCTTCTTCAAATCCAGTATTATACCCGTGCTGATATACTTCCATAAGTCGATCTGTTTCTGCTTTTACACTGAACAAAGAGGAAATGATATAACCCAAAAGGTAGCCTACAAAGACAAGGCATGCGTACAGCCACATAATGAAAATTTCTTCCTTTCTAGATTTTGAAGTTCGGGGGATCGCAATTATTTGCCATAAGAACTACTATAGCAAGTATAACAAGAACACCAACTATTTTTCCCATTAGTCCCACCCCATAAGTTGAAAGATTTCGTCAAGCGTGAAGCCCTGTTTATTTTCTTCGGGCAGGTTCTTCCGTTTTTCTTCTTCTGCTATCATGTCATCAATTCTCTGCTGTTCCCAAAGATGCTTACTTCGCACTGTTTCTGAGTATCCATTGTGCTCGTCCGTTATCATGTATTCATGCCCTCTATACTCGTAGAAAAGGTGAACAGCATCTCCGTTATCATCCAAGGTCTTTCCAAGGTACTTAGCATTCATGCTTAGATTCCTCCAGATTACTTAATGATTAAACAGGGTATTATGTAAGTTCATAGCAGCGTTGGCCATCTGGTTAATGTAGGCCTCATGCTTCTTCTGGGCAACCAACTCGTCTTGAACAACTCGTTTCACGGACTGATATTTGTTTCCCTTTCTGCAAAACAGCTCAATGTCGTAAAAACCTTGAGTATAGAGCCTATTAGCAAGTTTGCGAGCAAGATCTTCTTCAACAAAGTATTCAATCTGAGCAGAAGAATTGTGGTTCAAACGATAGATCAACAGAAACTTTCTCGTATCCATGTTGTGCCTCTCCTGGCATACTGCCTACGTCGAATGTTTTATTACTTACATATACATTATAGTATATGTGTAAACAAAATTCAACTGAATTATAAAAACAGTAAGCTACAATATTCTATTACTGTAACTTACTGTAAATGAAACTATTCTACAAAAACTTGTAATCCGTATTGTTGTGCAATTTCGTACTGAAATCTACACTCCTTTGATTCTTCCCACCCTTTACAAAAACATACAATGTTACAACGGGCCATCTGCTCGAGAGACTTTGCTAAATCACACAAGGTGAAATTCATTATACCTCGTTCTTCCATTTTTTCAATTGTATACAACTCGTCGATAGGTTTAGTGTTTAAAACTGAACATTTAGCCCGTTCAACAATAGCAATCATGCGATTTCTGTCTTCAAGTATCTCCTCTTCAGTACGACCTGTAGTAGGCTGACAAATCATAACCCTTCGACCAAACATAATTTCACCTCCTATATACAAACATATTTATTTCGGTGTATAACAGTCATGAGTTTCCGTGGGAAGCACCCAACAAGACATGCTGACACATCTGAATAACACTTCATCAGAGATTGGGAAGGAAGTCGTTTGTTTAGTGTCACAGTATTTACAATTCTCACAGCATTTCTCGTTAATGGTTACACTACCTCCTAGCCCTCTTCATAAGTTTTTATTAACAACTCTAGGTCTCTTTTACCTCTACTTAAGAGTTGTTTATCATCAGAAAGAAATTTTAAAATATACTTTAACTCATACAACGGTACCGATTTTACAGTTTGGGCGGCATCTATGCGTTGAATGATCTGATATATTTTCAAAGATTCGTCCGAAATCATCCCGTGAAATTCCGAATACAATTCCTCGATGAATTCATCCGCATCAATCAACCGGGCCATTCACTACAACCTCCATTATACTTCCAAACACATCGTTTACAAAGGGAATTATCATAACAGGTTTTCTTTTCAGTAAAAGGATCCTTCGTTAAGTTTTCAGGAACCTTGTAAACATCTAGTTCACAGAAAGCACCTTTCCAGTGGCAACAGCGAGTATTCGGAGCAGTACATATACCCCCACTAAAGTTACACACAACGGGTATCTTCATTATCACAAGTCATCAATGCACCGCAGTACGGACAAATGTCCGAGCAATACTCCTTAACCATTGAACCAGAATTTTTCCACAATGCTGTGTGACCACATTCTGAGCAAAAATGGCTCCCGTCCTCTGCGGGAATCCATACTCCATGATATATAATAGAATAACTTCTGTCATAAGTATCTTCAACAATAAAATTATTCTTCAGCCATTGTCTAACAAAAGGCAATGAATACGACCCATAACCTGTAATAAACTTCCCGGTGTTTGTGTCAAAATACACAATTTCGTAGTAGTCACTTCCCGCAATATCTCTAACAGTGACTTTTGCAAACGGGGTTCTAAACTTCTCGCACTGTTCAATGTAACCTAACTTCTCGCACTGTTCCATGTAACCTATCCTCCTTAATTACTCTCTACCCACCCGTTGGAGTTAATTATCGCACGCATGTTGTCACGACCAACAGGGTTCATCGTATGGAGATGAAATGTATAGCCTGTGTCGGGTAGTTGTTGTCTCTCAAGCCACTTTAAAACCTCAATATAGTCTCCACCGTCAAAAGCATACTCTCCCGCATCGTGGTCGAGGTCAATGTGAATAGCATCTTGAGAACTCTGACGCTCATATAGCATAATCGCCGTCTCAGCCTCTCTTACACTTCGAGCCCATAACCAGTCATTACCATCCTTAGGAGGATCTCGAAGGTCGTCTACCCATAGATACATTCTTTGCTCCTCACTTTTTATTCGTTCATCAAATGTTCAGCTTTTGCGGAGAGATAATAACGGTGCTGGCGCATTGACGGGCAATAGTAGGATACAATAAGTCCCTTACGCTCAAGCCATCGAAGGGTGTCCCTTACTTCGGTGTGCGTTGCATAACTAAGTCTCGCAAAGATTTCAGTAAATGTTGGGTCAGCGCCTGAACGATCAATGATTCTAAGAATGTCGCTAGTGATTAAACTCATTGTATCTCCCCCAATTCGCTAACAATACGCTCTCGCAACTTCCTGGCCTCTTCCTTAGCCTCCTGCTCTGCACGGATACTCTGCTGACGAATATTCTCAATAAATCTGTTCGTCTCGCGCACTTTATGAAGTGTTTCTTCGCGCTTTCTCTTATTACGTCGCCACAGACGATACTTCATCTGGTCGCCATAAGTTTTGAATCTAATGTAGAACTTTTCCGTATTGTTATTATTTGTATAAATAAACCAAATGTTAAAATACTCACATTCTTGCCAATTCGAAGAAGAAACATTATAGAAAGCGAGAAATTGATCAAAAGTAAGAGCAATATCATCTAAGTCTAGTTCGATTTTTCGGAAAAATCGAAAAAAGTCTCTAAAGATTTTTTCGTTCTCATCATCCTTATTCAATGATGAGAAAATAATCCAAGTCAAGGTCGAGAAACCAACTAACATTACCACAATGATACAACGCACAACCATTATCTGTCTCACCTTCGATAGACATATTATATATTGAATACATGAAAAATCAACACTTAGCCTACTCGTCTCGCCATAATAAGTTTCAATCCATAGTCGTCAAGATCACTCACAATAACTCCTTCCGGAGAGGATGCATGAATAAACTTTCCATCGCCTATATATATTCCCGTATGGAAAATATTCCACTTACTATGCCCAAAGCATAAAATGTCTCCCGGTGCATAGTCTTCAACTTCTTCACCTTCAAGAGCTTGAAGTTGAGTGGTACGTCCAATAGAGTATCCTGCATCTTTGTAGGCTTTCTGGACAAAACCACTACAGTCAAATCCCTTATCAGTAGTTCCACCCCACTTATAAGGGACGCCAAGATAGGCTTCTGCACTTTCTATAATAGATGTGTTGCCTGAAGGTGCAGGAGTAGGTGTGGGAGTTGATGTAGCAGTCGGTTCACTCGGCGCGGGCTCCATCGGTATATTGGATGAAGTATCTACTGGCGCAATAGGCACAGGTGTTGCATCAATAGTAATTGTGTAGTCTTGCTTATGGTCAATAGACACATACTCACTTAACACATATCCGATCTTTCCATTCCAGCCAATTTCATACCACTGACGGTAATTCCCGTAAACACAAATCTCTGTCCCTACACTGAGCGTTGCATAGCTACTAGCATTGTAACTGGGTCCGCTATACAAAGTTGCTTCGTTGATTATGTATCCATTAGGCTCACTAGTGGCTCCCGCTGTAGTAATCAAATACTATAACAGAACTGCAACCAGTAGCCCGATTACAAGCCATCTATATTTCTTTGTATCCATAGGTCCTCTTCTTCTTCATCAAACAAGAACAAATTTCTTCTTGAGGCAACGCTTGCACTGGCAACGATGACCGACAAGAACTTCTCCGTCCGGCTGATAATCATAGACCGGCTCAATTTCAACAAAGTCGTGCCCGCCGCCAGAAATAGGGCAGAGGAGATTTTCGAGTTCCTCAACACGATACTTCAGTCCAAGATACTCTTCTTTCTTAACAAACATTGTATATTCTCCTTATCTAAATCAGGTATTTTTAAATGTTACGCTCAATTTCCGCAGAATGGAAGACCTGCCCATCAACATCTTCAGCTGTACGATAGGCCTTGTCCAGAGCATCGTAAGAGCCCCAATACCACCAGCCGTCGTCGCAATAACGAGCAACAACGTAGTTTTTATACTCATTGGGAAGATTGTTGATTTTCATTGTTAGTCTTCTCCTTCAATGATGTCAATTGTAAAACTGAGCAACTTCCGGGCAGCTCTTTCGCGTTCGATCTTGAAAAGAAAATCTGTAACAGAAATGTTATCGGGAATGGGAGTGGAGCTAATCTTAACTGACCCGTCAGTGTAGGTCTTGGTTACCAGAAGAACTTTCATGCAAACAGGCCCTCCTCTTCGTCGGCAAGACGATATCCAGAATAAACGTCAATCAGCCCATTGGTACGAGCGATGACGCAGGAATCAATGATGTCGCCGCGACCGTTTTTCGTCATACGACCTTCTGCTTTGTCGCAGGAGATGACCAGGGACTCCGAAGGGTTTTCAACTTTCAGAAGACGAAGTTTCATATCAGGTAACCTTCCTTTCTTTTCTACACTTCAATTATATTATAAAAACTTAATATAATCAACTAGTATACATAGTAAAAGGACGATATAATTATCGTCCTACAAAAATAAGTGTATACTTATCCCAGTCAATTGATTTATACAATCTTACACTTAACACAATTCTTCTGTTTCATTTTCTTTCTCCTCCAATCTTCGTCCGTCCATTCTAACGCCGCAATGTGGACAGTAGGCAGGTAGGTTTTCCTCTACGACGACAACTCCAGTGCCCTTATGAGGATTTTCGCCCCACTCGGAGCAGTTCCAAACTTGGAAATCGGTGTTGTACTTCCACTGCCCGTGTCGTACAGGCGCAACGTCAGCGGTGGGAGCATCACTTACTTCTCGCAACACTTTAGCAGCCAATAAGAACGGGATTCCCTTTGAGTGCTCTGAGAACACATCCATGTTGTAAATAGCGCCATGATAACGTTTTGTGTTCTCAATTGCCCTCGCACCAGCGTTCATGGCAAGCACTAACTCTTCTGTGCGCTCAATGTATTCAGGCATTCTCACAACCTCCGATGCTGTTCAAAACTGACCTCAGTTTGTTCCAATAGCCCTGCATAAGTAAAACTTTTGCAGGTGTTAGCCCTGTATCTAAATATTCTCGCAACAGAGGGCAGTGTGCAGCCGGTACTGCTGTGCAAAATCCTCCTACAGCAGTACAGTTCCCGTTATCTTTATGGCGAAAATCACAGCGAATACAATTCAATGTGTCCATGTCACTTCACCTCCATCCATCTTTGCTCCGAAGTTTGGGCAATAGTTCAACAACATAATCATTCTCCTTTCGGAGGCTGTGGCATCGGTTGCCAATGTGTAATGTTGACATCATTGTCATCCCACAAATCCCATCCATCATAGGAATATAAGCACTGAAACACTATTCCATTATCCGTTGCCACAATAACGGTTGTATTTTCTTCAGGCAACCTATCCTCTACCGAAACCCACTCTTGCACCGTTACGCCATTGGCGATTAGATGGTCGGCAAGTTCGGAAATATGGCAATCATTCGCATAGCACTTTCCGCAATCGCGCGGCAGCCATTCGTCACAGCTTTCCGACCAAGTGTCGCATACCTTTTGAGCAATCAACTCCACTATCTTTTTCTTAGCATCCATTGTTACGCCCCTTTATCTAAAATAACGCAACCAGCTTTTTTGAACATTTCAACATATTGCGGAAAGCTGTAAATATCATCCATACCACGATCCAGATATAAGTGAAATAGCTCGTTTTCTGTGATTTCAACAATTTTACCATTTTCAACTTTCATTTTCCTTTTCCTCCATTTCATTTTTACAATGTCTATGTTTCAAATACTGCTCCCAGCAGGAGACTCCGCAAGGATTAGGGCAAGAATCAAGAAGTTCACACTTTAGAGGCAACCATTCATCAATGTTGTTGAAATTGCAAGCGCAAGTATCTCCGAATAGTTCAGCAATAATCACTGCAACTTCGTGATCCGTGTACAATTCGTCTTCCATCTCCTTTGTGATTATAGTACATCACATTAGTAACATACTATGAATCGGTAAGATAAAAAAGAGCTACTTTTTGTAAATCTTATTTCATAAGTTCTTTAATAAACTTGTCTGTATAACCCATCTGTCGCAGTTCGTCAAGACTATCAATCAACTCTTGCTTATGAGGGGGAGATTTGAAACCTTTTCCATCCCGATGAAGTTTTACTTTTTCAGGATTAAACATTTTAACAAGTTTATGGTTAAGAATAAGCGTGCTATTGCCTATGCGATAACAACTATAATTATTGCGAATATAAACACTATAAATAAATTTGTATCCTTTTATAATTGGAAAAAGAACGATATAAACAGGAAAAGCGATAATATAAGATAACTTCGGAACATTGAACTCCTCACTAATAATATAAAGAATAGCAAGAACAACCCAAGTAATTATAATGTGCCACATAATCATTCTTGACCCTCGATTTTTATTCTGTTTCTTTTTCTACGTCTTTTATTCTAGCGATATAACTTTTTGCATCGCTGTCAGCCCAGTAAACAGGCGCATAATAAGTGCACAATATTGGAAATGTGAAAGTTTTACTTTCATAGAAGTCGATAATATCCCACAGTTCATTGTGAATACACCATAAGCCGCCCTTTTTAGTTACATCAAATGGTATATCTTCCTCAGTCAGAAGAACAATAATCTGTTTAAATACTTCTGTCATTTTCTTGCATCTCCATACTTGCAAAAATAGAATATTTAATAAGTGCCATCTTGTAACCGCTACGGATAAACTCGAGAGTTTTCTTGTGGTTTATACAGTTTCCTAGTTCTTGATATATAACTGCAACATCTTCTGGCGTAAATTCAGTTCCTAAGAAAGAATTTATCCCGTCCAAGTGATACTTATGAACCTCTTCGTTTTTCTTATTGGTCCGGTAATGTGTACTCTTATAAGCATCACGAGAAAGCCACTCAAGCACTTTTGCTTGAACATCCTCCTCAGAGTCACAATCTGATAAGCGGAAATAAGAGTTAACTCTAGGGTTAACATCTGCAACAAATTCAAGAGAATGATTTATTATAGAATTGGGAAATGCTTTAAACAGCTTCTTAAGTACATCTGTTTCTACCATGTGTGAAAACTCCATTATTCTTATATTAAACTGAGGGGGTGTAGTTATTACATCTCCTCAGAAGTGATTTCCTTGTCGCCGTTCATCGGAACAATGCCGATAACAGCTTCGTCCCAAAACCCGTCCTTGTACAGCGGCTTCTTGATGAATTCGTCATGCTGTTTCATGTAAGCCGCCAGAGCAATCTTAGCACCACGAAGGGTTGAGTACCCCTCATACAGAGACTGTCCAGACATCCAACCATTCTTCCCGACATAATAGTAAAGTGTCATAGGACCTTCGGTGCTATAACGGGGGTTCGTGGGTCTCATCGTATTCTGTACTTTAATGGCGTAAGTCGTCATCTGGAACAACTCCTTTAGTTATTTTACACTCTTATTTTATAATAAGGAGTAGAATAAATCAACTAACATCATACAGTAAGACCCTGTATGTATTTTCGGAGACTGTCGATGCTTCGTTCTTCTATCTTATCATCAATAATGTAATCGCTGATTGCTCCTTTGTCATGAACTAACTCATCAACTCTCTGGTCAATGGTGTTGTTGCTAATAAGATAATGAATGAAAACAGGCTTCTTTGAACCAATTCTATGAATACGGTCTTCACATTGCTGGCAATCTGCTGCCGTCCAAGGGTTACTAATAAAGATTGCATGTGTTGCTCTATTCAGTGTAACACCAGTACCCATCTTGCTAGTTGTACAGAGCATTACCATGTGTTCATCGTCATTTTGAAATTTCTCGATGTTTTCATTTATGATAACATCCGGAACATCGCCTGTACAAAGTAGCGGTTTATACTGTTTAAGGTCTTCTTTCAGCGTATTTAAAGTTTCTTTAAATGTACTGAATACAACAACTTTTTCGTCACCTGACACAATCTGTTCTACGAGATCTTCTGCAACAGAAACTTTTTCAGACTTTATATTTTCTGTTGTAAGAACAGATGGGCATTCTGTAGCTTGCCGTAACCGAGCTACCATTGACAGAATATTTGCTGTTGACATATCTACTTTGTCAACCTGATCAACAATTCCTGCCTGAATGTTAGAATAGAATGCTTCCTGTATGGGATTCATTTCTACAATCTGCGTAATTATCGTTTTTTCTGGGAGGTCAAGAAGATCTTTTGTTCTTCTTAATGAACACTCGTTAAGCTGCTCTTTTAAAGTATCAACATTTCTATATCCTACAAAATCGTTATTGAAGAACCCTGTGTAGTTACAGTAGTAATACTTAAAGTTACTAAAACTGCAGTGTTCCTTACCAATCCACTTCAAGGGAATGTAAGCATCAAGAGGACTGTTAAGAAGTAACGTTCCAGTTAGAGCTACTCGATACTTTGCGGAAGTTAACTTTAAAAAATTCTTTGACTGAACAGCTGTAGGATTTTTACAACGGTGGACTTCGTCAATGATAATAAGGTCAAACTTATTTGCGCCTTTATTGATGCCTTTTACAACATTTGCATCTCGTAAAGTTTCAATGTTTGTTACAACAAAGAATTCATCAATGATCCTGTTCAGATCAGCAACTCTATCATTAACACTTCCGATTGTAAATTTACCGGATTTTGTAATACGTTGTCCTAGTATATAACAACTTTCCTCGGTGTGTTTTTCAATCTCTCTTTTCCAGTTAAATTTAAGGTTATTAACACCACAAATGATAAGACAATGCTCAATCCCTTCACGCTTTTTCAGTTCAAGAGCTAAGTAAAGCATTTGCAACGTCTTTCCAAGACCCGGTGCGTCTAGAAGTAACCATCTATCATGAGATAGTCCAAATTTTATCCCTTCGGCTTGATATGGAAACGGAGTTGTTTTAAACTCGCTAAGTTGAACATCTTTAACTGGGTGTTTCTTTTCATCAGGCTTCAACTTTAACTCAATGTCGTCAAACACATTAACACTATTTATAATTGAAGCAAGGTCAGTAACAGGGACTTCCCACACTTTACTTTTCTTATCATAGTTAGCTACAGTCACACTGTTTTTAAGTGCTTCTACAATGTCTTTGTTATAATCAAAGCTAACATACAAAGAAGAGGTGCCGGGAACCTTGCTATTTAATTTTTCTTCAATCGTTATCAAACAATTTATCTCCTTTTATAAGGGGTGTATAAGAAAGGTAGCTGACAAAGGTAACCTAACCTTTCAAACAAGTGAAAATGTCAGCTACTCCCGTTGCATCGTCAAACATCAATAGATACTCCATTTGTAGTCGTAATATTTCCGATAAAGGTTTCCTTTAGATTTAGTTTGTTCGAAATCAATTCTCCGAGCACACTTATGAGACATCTTCTTATGATAGGGGCTACCGTAGTAATACTGTTTAAGATACTTTCTGTTCCAATAGTTATTCCACCAAACTGACGGAAATGCGGAATCAGTAAACATCCGTTTAAGTTTCTGCTGATATACCTCTTCACGAAAACGACGGTATTCTGAAGTCCTGTTCAAAAATATTACTCCTTTCTTTATTTCGGGACATGTTTTGCTATCCAACTTACACATCTGACACCAATAATAACAAGGCAGAGATAAGAAATAAGTTCATTCTCTACTATTGCCATCAGAACAATGAGAAGAAGTATGGATAACATCTTAAACACTCCTTAAAAATAATGACATATCAATCTTCTGGGAGTAGAATTTTATCCGTGGCTAATATCGTTGTATAATCTTCGTTGAAATTATGGTCTGTATCTTCTTTAGCACTAAAACTAATCTTTGCGCTTATTCTAAATGGAGTATCACAATAGTTACATGTATAACATTCTTCCGTGTCTATATCTGTTCCGTAAACTTCTAAAATCTTATGCGTGTCTTCGGACCTTTCAATATAGTTAGCCTTTCCAAAAAAAGCTGTTGGTAAATATATTTCTTGGGCTAAATATTCTGCACCACAACGTGGGCAAGTTATAACTGTTCTTTTCATTCTATAGCTCCTGTTTTCTATACTAATATTCTATTATATATAGATACTGAAATCAACTTGAAATTTCTTAATTTCAAAATATATAATTTAATACTATTATTTGTTAATTTTATATTGTTATTATTTGTCCTAACTTAGTTAAGAACAAGGTGTTAACTTAGTAAAGAACAAGCCGTTTACTTAGTTAAGAACTTATGTTTACTTTCTATACAACAAAATGAGGACATCTATTACAGATGCCCTCAAGTAGCGTTTATATTTTAGTTATTCAATAACTCCGCCGTCAATAACTGACAGGTCAAGTGAGTCTTTAGAAAACCGAATCTTACTTTCTTCGGGAACTTTCCAGCTTCCGTCGTTATCTAGTTGCGCCAACTTAAGGGTCTTTACAACACCTGAATGTTGTGCTGTGTATTCAAGGGCGTTGTCAATTACAAGGCCTGTGTAAAGATTATTGTCGTCTTGTCCCCACAGTTCGTGATATACAAGACCGTCGTCAGCTGTTGCTGAAACTAGCTCTATATGAGCATATACACTACCGGAGGTGTAGGTGGTTCCAAGACCGATAGAACTTACGGGGTCTTCAATACTGAAGTAGTATCCAAACAGATTAAATTCTAGAGGTGCATCATCTGTTAGTACATCTACATCTGATATGACAAAACCTTCTAAATCAATTAGTCTGTTTGTAATACCAACGAGAGCTTGTTCTGACATCAGCTTAGCAAGAGGTTTACTCTCACCACGTCTTGTTGCTGGAAATACATTTATTTTACTTGAAGTTATAGTTGCCATTTATTTCTCCTTAGCCTTCATTTGGGTTTGTCATTCTCATTGACCATTCAATTATAGCATTTACACCAGGGACAATTCTTGACAACTGTTCTGCTGGAATTTCTAGTCTTGCCAAATCTCTTTTTCCTGTTTTATCCTCTGTGTCAGTCACTAGATATAACATGAACACATCTGTAGAATCAACAGGAACAGCGGCATATAACATATCGCTTGAAATTACTGCTGTAAAGTTAGCAACAAATCTTCCTTGATTGTCCACCTTCCAGCTTGCCCCTGTTAACGGAAGTCTATTTATTGTTAGATAAGACAGGAAGTCATCCGTGGTTCCTGGGACTAGCTTTCTTACGTCAATGTACTTCGGAATGTCACAATCTCCTCGATAGTTTCCGCTCATTATTCTTGCAAAAGACTCAAACAAGGCAGGCAGTCCTTCATTGTGAGACTGGAACGAGAATACTCGGTCCTTTATTTTTAATTTTACATTAACGTTTCCATTGTACCAAGTTTCAGTTACATTTTTCACTTCGGTCTCCGATCTGGATCTTTCAATCCGTAGGCTTGTAGTATATATCTTGCAAAATTACACTCTTCCCATACACCGTTTAACTGTAAGTAGTATTTTCCGTCACAGTATACTAGAGGAACTTGCGAAATGCCTTTTTGTAATTTCAGTTCAACTGTTTTTTTACGAGAGTTCCTTCTGGAACGAGGGATTGACGGAACAGTTCCCTTGAATTCAATTCTTCCAAAGTGTAAGTACCCGTCCTCAGCGTCTACACCAGTTACAATAACAGGTTCACCTTTACCCAGGTTATCGTTTACTATTGCTACGGTATATAACTTTTCTGTCAGGGTATTTATATAATTTCTTGCGTCTTCCAGTTTGGTATAGTAACCAGCAAATCTTGGGCTGTTGTAACTTGTTGTAGAAATGACGGGGGCGGTGTTCGCTGCACCTACACGGTATTTAGTTTCCGCATTTGACATTCCTTGAGGAGTTCCTCTAACTTCGGCATTTAAGTTGTCAGAAACAAAAATTAACTCTGCTGAATCTACATTATACAATACAATATCTGGAAGTTCGACGTTCTTATCAAATTCTATGTAGTAATTTATACCAGCAGGTAGAATACAGCGAAAAATTTCTTCTAGTACCGTAATGTCAGGTTTAGTTGTAAAGGAGTGTATTTTTACTACTAAGCTGTTGTTTTCTGGGAACTTTCCATTTGCTAACACACAAGGCATTTCTTCAGAAAAAGGTTCACTGTATGGGGTTTTTAAGTAGTAAACTTCTAAATCAGAAGAAACGGAATACATTCTTAAGAATAAGTATAACGTTTCCTTTATGGCTTTTAAAGATCCTTTATTCTTCACTAAGATAGGAAAACACTCTAGAACTTTACGGAGTTTTTCGTCGTCTATTTTCTTTTCAGTAAAGAACCCTAATTTAGTTTGTAGTAGTTGTAATATACTAGTTCTGCACTGTTGTGTATCTATCAACTCTACAATTGAATCCGTATCGAATTTCATTCCGTTAAATACACAATCATATAAACGGGACAATAACTGAAAGTCCCTTGACTCCTCAGTGTAAATCTGAGGAGTCATTTCTTGTACATTTATTATACTCATTATCTCTTACCTGCTATGTAGATTGAAGTTTTGTCGGAAGAGTCAAACTGACAGATTGTGAACTTGTTATATATGTGATTTGTATTTAGGAAGGAAGCAGCTTCGAGAGGATTTGCAATCAACTCATCGTCATCTACTTGATATGTATAGTTGAATATGTTGTCCACATCAAATCTGGGAATCAATGTTAACATACGTTCAAAATACTCTTCGCTAATACTGTCAGGATGTGTATACAAGAACGGGTTTTGTAGAGTTATTGTAACTTCTTCGGTTGACATTGTTCTAGTAACGGTTAACTGATGATTGCTAGAAATAGTATCGTCTTTAACTTCAAATGTTAAGTAATATGTACGTTGTCCTTTCAAATCAGTTTGTGTTGAATTAAGAGAAGTTAGATTTTCTCCATCAAACTGAATTGTCAACGAATCATTGTCGGGGAACTTATTTGTATTGCTAAACGGAATCAAGTATCTTCCCTTAGGAAGAATGAACTGAATGTTAGCTGTTTTTCCGGAAGCTCCCGCAACCAATTTAATCTTAACATCGTCTTTTCCATATACAACAGTATCTGTAGAAAGTTGCTTCTGGTAGACAAGCAGATCCATATAACGTCTATTTCCCTCACTATCTACAATATATGTAGGAAGTTTATCAGAGCTACCATCAGAATCAATAGACATTGAAGAGATAAGAGCTGTTTGATAATAGTTATTAGACTCTTTATCTGCGCCTGTTATTACATAAGAAGAAAAGTCAGAAGCATTTGCTGTTTGGAATTCAATGGTCTGATTCGATAGTAGTACTCTTTCTGTGTCCGGACCAACTTTCAGATTTAACAACGACTGAGCATTCCAAGAGACAACATTTCCGCTACTATTCTGAAGCTCCATCTGAGGCAGGAACACCCAAGTGTTATCTTCTGGACTCTGGTACCCGATTGTAAATCCCTGTAATGTCAACGAAGTTGGGTCAGTTGTATTCTCGGTATATGTATATGTAACAACTACAGTTGCACCATTTGGAATAACACCCGTGTCAACTATACAGTTCTGAGATCCTTGGTTGAAAGTGTAGTTGGTGACTGTTACAGCACCTTCTCCCGTTGTCGTATAAACAACGGAAACAATTCCTGTAACACTTGTTTGAGTAAATGTTATTGTATTGCTTGTTCCATCAACCCAGGAATTAACAGTCTTTGATGTTGTATGTGGAGTTACATTTGATCCTGACTTTACGCCGCCTCGATTGAACACTCTAGACCAAGATGCAAGATTATCATTTACAAGCCTGAATTTTGTTCCTGCATTCAATGTGTATATCTTATTCTCTGTTAACTCTACATATCCATTTGTTGGAATTTCTTTCCAGTAATTAGCAAGAGCAGATGCGCCAGAATTTAAAATAACAGAAGAATCAAGAACTTTAACTCTCCACATATTTATTTCTGTATTAGGCTCTACAACGTGAACTCTTGTTCCGGAACCTAGAATTGACATTTCACTCAGGTCAGCATTTGAATAAATAAAATACTCTCCTGCATCTAACAGCCTGTCGTGTGTAGTATCATTTCCGTGGTTTACGGGGAATTCATAATACTGTAAATCTTCAGTTGTCTCATTCAATATCCAGTAACAATAACAACCATCAGAGGAGTTAATAGTAACTTCATTTATTTTCTTGATGACAATGGTTTTTGTACCGGACAATATATTTGCAGCAGAGTTTAAGTTAAGACCAATTGCACTTGAAAGGTCTGCTAGGTATCCCATATTGTCCGTACTGGTATAATTATTCGGGCTAAGGTCTGTTTCTGACTGTAAGAAAGCTCCGCCAACAGACGTATTACTAGAGGTTAGTTCAAATGTAGGACAGACGATATGGCCTTTGCCATAACTAGCAAATCTGTAATAAGCATCTTTGTTGTCGCTGTCTTTCCAATACAGGAACAGATACTCATTCGGGAGTAACTGATAGTTTGTATTAGCATTTATTACTTTACTAGAAGCATTTGGTGTATAGAACTCAAACTTAACATAATTTGAATAACTTGTTGCATCTATCAAGTTAGGTGAGTAGAACTGAATGCTTTCATTGTCTCTAAGTGTGTATTCATTTGAAGTGTTACTCACAGCTATGTCAACGTTAGTTCTTACATATTTAACATCGTTTACTTCATATTTGTCCTGTGCTTCATTGTTTGGACGGTTGCTGTTGTAAGTCTGGTCAAAACGATGTGTGTATTTATTTCCTGAAATGATTAACGGAGTTTTTCCAGCAAGTATGGATTTAGCATAGATTTCATCCTCAAACTGTGTCTTGTAAGAAATACGTGCCGTAATCTTGTCCCCAGTTACAATATTTGACCCTTCGGTTGACCAATAAGTAATGACAACAGGAACTCCAGTAGATGACGGAGACGGCAAAGTTACAACTTTATTACTAAAGGTTGCTCCAGATAATTCTACTCTACTACGAGTAACACTCTCTATACGATTTACTGCGTGAGCTACAGTGAACTGTGTTTGATTTTCTGTTGCAATGAATGTCTCTTCATACTTGAAATAAATACCATAATCTGTTAGATTAACATTTGTTGTATTCAGTTTCCAGTTTGGACTACTATAAACAAATGTAATGGGCTCATAGTTTGTTTCTCCTGCTTTCCTCATAAACACTTGAGGGTCAGCAATAGGAACAGACTCATTTGTAAACTGATATGATATATCAACTTTATCTTCCGGAGTATTTATTGCTACTTCAACAAATGGGTATCCCGTATCAACTAAGTTCTTATCGTAATACACAGCATATGTAGTAAACTCTATATTTGCCATGTTTACATCTTTTATTCTTGCATCGGATTCTTGAATAATTTCTTTTACTTTTTCAAGTGTTACCTCTGACCCAAAATCAAGTTCTTTTGAACTTAATTTATTATACAGGGCAGATTTTATGGTCCCCATCATGTCGGAAGCTTCAACAGAACTTAATGGATACTGTGTTGTAATACGACAATCAATAGGAAACTTATTCTTGAAAAAGCAGAAGTGAGATGACACGCTAGTGGGTGACTCAAGATTTTTAAAATCGTGTTGTAAAGACTTAACATCTTGCAGATAATCTTTAACAGTATCCTGTTGATTGTTACTTAACATATTAAATGTTAAACTGTGAGCAGCAGCTGTTGTAACTGCAGGCATATACTGTAAAAGATATAACTTTAATGAAAAGGCATCAAAATTTGGTGTCGAAGAAACTTCGTCAAATGTTCCTTTAACAAGATTATATATTTTTCCTGAGTCTAGATCGTAGCAATAAGATGTTCCTATCTGTTCTGCTGTGTACGCGTTGTAGTATATTGTACCTACTTTTCCTGCATAAAATGTTGTACCTGACAAGTAGCCGGGAATAGCATCTTTTTCAATAACATGAACAGATGATAGAATGCTATCTTTAAGTGTAACTATGTTGTAAGTACTCTGTAAATCATTTGTTCTATCGCAAACAAAGCCATTAGAAACAAGTTCAGAATTGAGTAAGTAATTCAGATAATCCCGTAATGTTACAAGAGTGTCAAATGTTCCAACGGTTCTTTTGTAGTGTTTGTACCCATCTTCAATGGTTTCAGGATCTTTACCGTCAACTGCACTGTAAATATTCATGACTTTTACTCTGTCGGCGTTGATGGTTACGGAGCTGTCTTCAACAGGTGCAAATGAATAATAGAAGTCAGTAAGCACATTTGCTGCGATATTTCCTGCAAGACCATCTGTCCTGAGGTACGTTATGTTGATGCCGTTTTTAAATAGTAGCTCCGCATCCTCGGGGAATTCTAGGTAGCAATATGCACCATCTGATGTTGTTCCGAAACGATAAATAGTCTGTCCCGGTTCTTCTACTAAAAGATTGTCCTTCTTTACCCACTCATTGTAATTGGTGTTGTCAGAATTTGTTATGAATATTCCGTTCTCTGCTATCATGTTGGTATCAAAATACAACCTATTTTTCGTATCTAGATGAGAAACATTGATATTTGTTTCGCCATTTATTGAATAAGTTGTAGCAACACCTTCCATAACAACTGCAGAAGAAATTGTTCCGTCAGTTAAAAGATGAACATCACTAACACTTCGGTCTATTTCTTGAGTTCCAGACGTTCCAATAATGGAATAAATGATTTCACGTTCACTATCTGTTACCATAGTAAACTTAGGGATTGTATATGAAGGTACGTCCGTTTTATCTCCTATATACTTCATAGATATAATAGTAGAAGCAGAACGGTACCATTTCATAAAATAGCCCAGTTGTGCAAATAGTTGTCGGGCGTTTGACAACTGCGAAACGGTTTCTGGAAAACATTCAAGAATGTTATTGTCGATGTTGTAGTTTATCTTGTCTGCTATTAAAGCATTCAGTTTAAGCAGAATAACCCCAGGGTCAGATTCATTTGACACTGAGGGGTCCCACTTATATGTTAATTTCTTAACTAGGTCTAGTAACTCTACGTATACACTTTCAAAATCTTTGTTTGTGTAACTAAGAGGACCTAATGGATTTTGTATACTCATCTACATTCTCCAATTCTACTGCTTAGATTTCTTCTGTGTCTGTCAGTTGTATTCTATATAAATCTAAAGTATAATCAGTTGCGCTAACAGCTTTTATTTCAGCATACAACTTATCATCTTCAGCAATAATCGAAATGTCTTTTCTTTCAACAAGCATCTGCGGCATATACGTCTTAATTGCCGTGTATATTTCGTCAATAACTAAATCTCTTAATACGAAATCATTCTGAGAATATATTGTTTGCATAAGTCTTGTTCCGTATCCAGGGTCTCCGAATAAAGAAGTGACTTCCGTTGCAAGTAGGAGCTTTAGATTTGTTAGTGTAGCTTGTTTATCTTTGTATAAGTTAACGCTTTCACTAGAAAACATATTAGGAAAAGCTAAAGAATATAACGCCATAAATACACTCCTAATATACTATTGTTGTTTATTGATACAATGTTTTGCTATCCACATCGTTTCCAGGTGTCCCCTATCTTTATCCAAATAGTAACTCTCTTCCATGTACCGTTAACGTTAAGCCAGGGCTGTACCCTTCTCCATGTTCCGTCAACGTTGATCCATGTAGACCCGAGGGTAGTATAAGTGTATGTTATACTTATTGTGTCAATACAACATGCAAAGAAATAGTGAGGGTATCCGTCATCTACATAGTTTTCAATGCGAAGAAACATATTGTTTCCGGATGCACCACTATTGAAGTTATTTACAGTATAACTGTTACTCCAGCCCCACCAGTTGCCTCCTCCGCCAGTGCTGGAAATGTTCATATTTAACAAGTTTGTGCCATTTATTGTATACCCCCACGCAGTCCAGATGCGTAAGTTTTGCCCTGTCTGCCACTGTGCGGTGCAGTATTGAAAAGACACAGTCAAGCCCGTTACAATACGGTTTGCTGGTATCCATATATTAAGGTCAGCAAACCAGAAGTCTCCGTTTCCATTCCACTCCGTGGCAACACCATTTCTATACCCTATAAGATATGCGCTTTTTTGCCTTGCAGTAGGGTTAACAAAATTTCGCATATATGCTCCGGTTGGTGCGCTTATTGTAAAGGTTGCAGTATCTGTAGCCATGATAGCACCTCTTTAAGAATATTGAAAATAAAATCTTCCGTTCCATCCTCCCGAAGGTTCTGCAGTACCACAGCTTGCTCCAATGTCATTTAAAACTAATCCTCCGGCTCCTATACCGACTCCTGTTCCGGTAAGCCACCCAGGAGCAACAAAATCTCCCGTATTTGTCATGTAAATAGATTTTGTCACATTGTTATCCGCAGTATAATCCGTGTCAGATGCAAAACTAAAATAATAACTATTTCCTAGAGTCCCAACATCCCATGTTCCAGTATCAGATTTGCAAGAAGTTACGGGCCAGAAGGCACCCAACGTATTATCAAATCCATCTCGTCTAACTAAAGCCTGATCTCTTGCTCCTATCCATGAAGAGTGCCCGCCATTTCTGTATATTCCATTTCCAGAATTTGATTCTAGTTGTAGCCGTTGTCCATATATCCAAGACCCTACTCTAGCATCTCTTCTTACATACAAATCTCCAAGACGACAATCTATACCCGCGGCAACGCCTGTCCCACCGAATCCGTCAACAAATCCGATGCCATACCAAGATTTAATAGCGATGTTGCAAAATCCGTCTGCCCCCATTTTTATCCCGTCGCCGTTTCCTTTGTATATACCATTTTCTGATCCCCAAGAATCTCCTGAAGCTAAGAGAAGGGCACCGTCAAAATTGTGCTGTGCAAACCCTAAGTTTGTGGGTGAGTTTACACCCACTCTTCCGAATACAGTCAACTCTTTATCGGTTGACGAAAGTCCGAAGAATGCAGCTCCAAGGCCATTGGACTTTAAATTAAGAGTTGCAGCAACACTTGTGTTTGTCAGAGTACGAGTTTGAGTAGAAGATTGCCCAATAGAATCTATAGCAACTACTTCAATAAGATAAGAAGATGTTGTGGCAATATTTCCGCCGCCTTGAGCAGCTGACTTAACATTATTGCTTATGTTAGTATATGAACTATAAGAACCCCCAAAAACTTGCCAACGAGTTTTTATCGTAAGAGTATTGTTACCATCATATGATGTGTATGAGACAGAGGGAGTTACCGCATAGTAAGTTCCTGAAGATGATTCGTTGCCCTTTGAATCACATCTGATTACAGACAGGCTATTGAACGAGGGAGGAGAATAAGGTTTAGCAACAACTGTCTGAGTGTATGTTGTCCCCAGACCTCTTGAGTCATAAACGGTTACAGTTACAATATTATTGCCTGCAATAGCCTTTCCACAATTAAATGTGCCAGAAGTTTTTGTTATTCCGTTGTAAGAGTTACAATTTATATTGACCTGTTTTAACGTAGCTCCATAATTGAATGTTATAAGGTCGGTGTTAACTGCAACTTGTATATCACTATAGCCTGCCACACAGTTTGAAGCAACAGCTGTATAGGAAGCGGAAGCCCATCCATCTAAAACAGTTGGTGCTCTATTAGATGTAGGTAGGTTCAGTGTAAAGTCCGCAGAGGTCTCTCCTACTTGTGTTCCACCACTATTATACGATATAACATATATTTTAAAAGATCCAGAAGTAGAATTTGGTATACTAGAACCGAATGCATTAGAAGAAACATTACACCACGTACTGTTTGCAGTTGTTCTGCTCGCAATTTCATGCTGCGCTTCATGATTAACAAAGGAATACCGAACTGTATATGTATATCCTGAGGTATATGGAGACCAACTTATTTGAAAAGATTGGTCCATATATAATGTTGTGGAAACATTTATTGATGTTGCAGGGGTTTCTGGCCTTATTTCACTCAATGAACAGGAGATGTTTGTTGACCCTCTCATATAGGGGTCTAGAGGGGATCCACTGTCAGTTGTTAAAAATAGGTAGTATGTTCTTGAAGAAGTTATGTTAACATTTACATCTATTACAATATTTGATGTTCCCGAGGAACCGTTAATATAAGTATAAGCGGATCCTCTCCATGAATAATTTCCCGGAGCAGTGTTGCCTGCAAACCCTCCTGTAGGGTCAGAAGAGTAAATAACAGCGTAAACATTTACATTGTCAAATGAACGGTCTGAAGAAATGTTTCCGACATTGAATGTAAGTTTCTGTATTACATAACCAGGTGTAACGGACACCGGCATCTGATATACAACACCCTGGTCAAAATAACTGTCGTTATTATACCCCATCAGTGTGGGGTTTGTAGAAGAGTCATACCACGAAGTCTGTTGTCGTGCTTTATAGAAAGATAGTGAAACAGTACTCATAAGTTATATCCTTTTCCTACTACATTATAGATGTTTAATGATTAGACCTGCTGACGAATCAAATGTTATGACCCATTGTTCATCTAAGGATAATTTATTATTCACAGTAGCATTGTTTATATACAATTCTTGGTTGGAAATATAGGCTACCTCTGTAGAACCTTCCATAAAACTATTCTTTGTAGGAGACATTTGCTGCTTGAAGTTGCCTTTACCAAGTGTCATTGTGCTGTTTTCAACATCAAACTGCATGAAGGAGTCTATGTTTTCTTTGTAAGGAGTAAAGGTAACTGTGTCAAGTTTTGCAGAAAGAACACCATCTATAGCAGTTAAGGTTTGCTGTACATGTTGTATATTTTCTGCATTCTGGTGTGTGCCGTCTAGAGCGTCATTCGCAGTATTCTGTGCATTGTCAGCAGATGATTGAGCATTGTCAGCGGCATCTTTCGCTTCTTGAGCTCTTATCCAACTTACTACACCAGAATCAAATGCAACAGATCTCTCAACAGTTCCAGCAGCACAGCTATTATCAGAAAAGATAATCATTTGGAAAGTGTAGCAAAGTTTACTAACTGTACCACTATTTACTACAGGAGCAGAATCTTGCCAAGTAAACGACACTGTAGATTCTTCAGTATCACCAACTTTGTGTTTGTACTCACCTGTAGGGACAACTGACGAATCATTTTCGTCATATACAACGGTAGGTGAGGAGACAAATGTAACATTGTCGATAGTTAGCATATACCAAGTCTTTAATGAGCTAGCATCGTTCAAATCTTTAATTGTAACTTCAGACAATGCTAATGTTTTTGATGACGATACAACTTTACAGATTATTACAACCTGACCTCTAACATCTGTTCTTGCTACTGTAACTTTATCTGACGTAGATGTGAGATATTGAATTAAGACAATACTTTCATCGGCAGGGGCTGTATTGAATCTAATTGTATCTTTATCAACAACTGTAAATGCTGTGGTAGTAGTTCCGTTTATTGTAACTTCTACTTTGGGGGTTGTCGTTGCATTTAAAATGTCAAGTCCTAAATCAAATGTTGTTGATGTGCCATTTCCAGTAAACCGTTCTTTAGCAAACCAGTTTAACTGTCCCATTGTTGTAGCACCGTCTTTTACAACACCCGTAGCGCTTACTGTCAACTGTTTAACTCCAAGGTAAACATCTGCGCTCAATGTTGTAGACGTAGCTTTAGCATTGAATAACGTTCCGTTATCTGCTTGTATTTCTACAGACAGAACGCTGTCTCCGTATACGCCAATGATTAAAGCATCTGTTACCGAACCAGACGTATTTCCATTAGTATAAGTTATTACAGAATAGTTCCAGAGGTACCTATTAGTGGAATCCATTGACGGAAGGTCTGTAGACCACCCTGTTGTCGGACGAGTTGTTGTAGTACTAAGCGCGTAATACTCAACAATGCTAGTTATTCCAACACCAGAAGAACCCTGTTCACCTTGTGCTCCGTAAGTTCCTATGATGCACGGATCTGTATATGTTGATAGAGTGTTACTATACTTAACTTCCTCATAGTTCCACAGATAAGGTTTATCGGGAGATATTGTCTGGATATTTGGTGTCCAACCATCCGTTTGTCTTGTTACTCCTGTATTTACATCTGTTGCTAAGTAATAATTTACTACGTCTGTAATACTTACACCATCTGTTCCGTCTGTGCCATCTTGACCATTCTGCGCTAGAATTACAGGTGTTGCCCATTCGTCTGGAGTAATTGTGTCCGTGTTTTCTGCAGAGGCTGCTGTTGCTGCTGTAACATATAACGGGTCTGTTCCTGAGGGAATTGTAGAACTCCATCCTGCAGGAACTGTGACAAGTTTCTTTGTCGTAAAGTTGTAAGTTAGGGTAGTAGTCCAGTCAATAGTTGCAGCAGATGCGTCACGTTTGTACAAGTATACAATAGCAGTATTAACACCATTAGTACCATCTGTACCGTCTTTACCATCTGTGCCATTTTGGCCCGGTGCACCGTCTTCAACAAGTTTAATTATCTCACTCCACTCGGAAGGTCCGATAATATCTGTGCTGCCTGTTCCAATAGCAGTAGCCTGTATCATAAAACATGGATTGCCATCAGATCCAGGAATGGTTTGTGACCATCCGGATAATGTTCCAGATAATATGCCTGTTTTAAATGTGTATGTTAGATTTGTTTTAGGCTTTGTTATGGAGCTGGAATTCGCACCACGTTTGTACAGGAATACTGTCGCTGCACTAGATCCAGACGTTCCAGGGTCGCCAGGCTTACCGTCTTGACCGTTCTTTGCTAAAAGTATGGGGGCTGCCCACTCATCTTTTGTAATTGTATCGGTAAGTGTTATTGAACTCGCCGTAGCGGCTGTCATATAGATGGGGTCAGTTCCGTCCGGAATACTTTCATGCCAACCTGTTGGAACACTTTGTAATTTATTTGTTGTAAAACTATATGTGAGTGTTTGCGTCCAGTTTATTGTTGCTGCACTAGGTGAACGTTTGTAAAGATACGCAATAGCTGTGTTTAGTCCATCTGTTCCGTCAGTGCCGTCCTTGCCAGGAGCACCGTCTTCAACTAATTTAACAATTGAACTCCACTCAGACGGGAGTATCGTATCAGTAGCTTCAGAACTTACAGCTGTTGCTTGAATTGAAAAGCATGGATTTCCATCAGATGCTGGGATTGTTCTTGACCATCCTGCAAGATTTCCTGATATTTCTCCTGTAGCAAAAGTATACGTTAAATTGGCTGTAGGTTTGGTCAATCCCGTATCTGTAGCAGCTCTCTTATAAAGAAATATAGAAGCAGTATTCAGACCGTTTGTGCCGTCAGTTCCTGGTGCACCGTCTTGACCATTTTGTCCATTTTGTGCAAGTATAACGGGTGTTGCCCACTCAGACGAGGGAATTGAATCATTACTGGTGTTGGAAGACGCAGTAGCTGCTGTTACAAAAATCGGAGCTGTGCCGGACGGTATTTCTTCATACCAACCTTTAGGAACATTGGTTATTGACTTTGTGTCAAAGTTGTATATTAAATCGTTTGTCCAGTCAATAGTTGCGGATTCAGCTCTCTTGTAAAGATATACAACAGCTGAGTTTCGACCATCAGTTCCGTCCTTACCGTTTGTACCATCAGTTCCGTTTCTGCTTACTGAGTAGGAGGTTGAGCTTGTATTGTCAGTATATTCAATGACTGTTCGTGTCCACAGATATTGACCCGACCCAGTGACATCAATTGTTTCTTTCCAACCTGTTTGTGGAATATCCGTTCCACTATCCGAAACAACATATGAAATTGTTGTCTGTTTTATACCTACACCGTCAGCACCCGGACTACCGTCGGCACCATTTACGCCATTCTTACTTACAGAATAGGATACAGAAGATGTGTTATTTGTATACTCAATGGTTGTTCTTGTCCATAAGAAATTACCCTGAGAAACTTCGGGGATGTCCGACTGCCAACCGGATTGTGGGAACTGAACACCGTTGTCGGAAACAGCATACTCAATGGTAGTGGTTTTAATTCCGATGCCCGCTTCGCCATCTTTACCGTCTGAAACTAACTCGGTAATATTGCTCCACTCCGACGGAGAAATTGTATCTGTATCCCCTGTGCCAATGGCTGTCGCCTGTATAACAAAACAAGGATTTCCGTTGGAGGCAGGAATTGATTGTTCCCAACTACCGAGTTGTCCTGATAACGTTCCCGTTGCGAATGTATAAGTTAATGTTCCTGTAGGCTTTGTAATACTACTAGCAGATGTAGCTCTCTGATAAAGGAAGACAGCAGCTGCACTCAATCCGGGAGAACCATTTTCCCCAGGTGCAGAATACATGGAAATTACTGCGGGAGTTGTTTCTTTACTGTCACCTGTAGTATATCGAATAATCTCATACTTCCACAGATATTTATTCTGTTCCGTAGGAGTATTGGGACTATCTTCCCAAAGTGCTGAACCTTTGGCAGGAGGATTTTCGGGGTCGTTGTTCAAGGCGAACTTATCTTCTATATCTTGAATACCTTTTCCAGTTTCTGCAAAGGTTGTTATAATATGAGGACTTGTTTTTATGTATCCAGATATAGTATAATGTGTAACTTCTGCATTCCATAAGTATTTATTGCTTGCAGAAAGTTCAAGAGAACTCATATCCTGAGTCCAACCAAGACCCGTCCATTCAGTTTTTACTTCAATGTCAACTATAGGAGAGGTTGGAATGTTAGTATTATTCGTTACAATATACCAATCTACTACGGGTTGGTCAATATAATCAGAGTTACCATCTTTGGCTAACATTGTCGGAGTAGACCAAGAACTCTTTTGAATCGTATAAGTTTTCCCGTATCCGATAGCTGTTGCTTGTGTAACATAACAAGGATTACCGTCCGTAGTAGGGATAGTTAAAGACCAACCATCGGGGGAAGCAGGTTGAATAGCACCGGTACTGAATGTATAGGTCACTTCAGTTGAAGGAGTTGCAGGAGTACTTCCATAACGCTTATATAACAGGACTGTTTTGGAATTAAGGCCGCTGATACTAAACAAGGTAGGAATTGACCATTCTGCTGAGGGAATGGTAGCTTGAGCTGTTATAGAGCTTGCTGTTGCCGCTGTAACATATAATGGCTCTGAACCTGAAGGAATTTCTTCGCTCCAGCCTTCGGGAGCTGCAGTTAATTTCTTTTTATCAAAATCGTATGTAAGATTCTCTGCCCAATCAATTTCTGTAATCTCATTCACAGAACGTTTATATAGATATACTATTGCAGAGTTTGTGCTTACACGGGAAACACCAAATGCACTATTTGTTTTACCGTCTGAAAATCTAGTGTACGTCCATGACCATAAGTATGGGTTAACGTCTGTTGTTTTCGGAGGGTTAGGAAACCATATTCCGCTTTGTGTAATATCTGGAGGAGTTGTACCATTACTACTTATAGCATACTTAACATATGTTTCTTCAACTGTAGCACCAGAACCCGCAGAACCTTGTGCTCCTTGTATACAGGTCATACTACGCATAATAGTTCCATCTTCATATGTGACAGTTGTTCTTTGCCACATAAACTTGCCAGGCCAATACTGCGGAGCTTGCTCTGACCAATTACTAAAACTATCGTAGTGGTCTTGATAGTTAGATAGTGAGTATTGAATTGAAATTGCTTTTACATTATTAGAATACTTGTCGTTCAGCTTCTTCAGGGATTCTGGAGTGACTTCACCTATCAGAGTATTTTCAGAAAGATTTGTATTTACATTTACTACAAGAGAGTCTGCTGTGATATCTGTAGACCCTTGAGGCATATGTTCACGATAAAGTAATCCAATTATGATTGGAAATGAAAGATCGTCATTTTCAAAATCAACAATAACAACATCGCCCTCTTGATAGTTAGGGCTACAACCGGGCAATGTCTGTATTGTAGCAGTGTATAATTCATTTGTAGGGGTAGCTGTAGGATCGGACTTTACTTTATTGTATACTGGTATCCGAACCTTCATGGAATACTTATCTAATTTCTTTTCAATGATTGCTTTCTGTAACATCTATGCTAGCCCTCTCTTTAAAATGTCCTTACTTTAATTGTGTTACTGTTAATAAAGAAGGTTCCTGTTCCTATTGAAACTTTTCCGTAATACGTGTTTATCTGTTGGCAGGCTGTGTCGGAACTTAACTGCCCTGCAAACCTTGTTAGATTTGAATCAAAATAATACGGTGTAAAAGCAGGGCAGTATACATAATCTATTATTTTATTCTTATTTTGAAGTATTGTTGTAATACGCTGATTATTTATAACTTTTACGCTCAATTACATCACCTCTTAATTGGAAGTGGTAAAGGTTAAGGTATTGTCACCTGTAACTCTTGTTAGCGAAAGAATTGTTCTGTAACCACTTGCATCTACAATATCTTGTTGCTTTGTTATTACATACAATCCGCTGGATACGTGACGTTGGCCATAGAATAAAGAGTTTATTCTAACATAACTCATTAACATAGCAGGACGTAGCAGACCTTTAAGTGTTAACTTCGCTGTTATGGGGAATTGTGTCATCTGTGTCCACCAAGTTTTTTGCGCCTGCGTAGTTTTATGATATCTGCTTGAAGTTGTTGAGTTAGGTGAGTATTGCGTTATAACATTTCCTGCGTTGTCTATGTTGTACACATACTCTTCTGTAGGAATCTGTTGAGAATATTTGTATAGTAAACTCCACGAATCATCATTTTCTATCTGAAAATTCATAACATAGTTACTTGGAGTGTCTCCTACATATCCAGAATATCCAACATCTACTTCATATACATCAGCGCCACTTAATGATTCAGCAGAAGAGTCTGCTGTAACTTTTACAACTTTGAAATATGGACCATTGTATTCGTTTGTTATGTCATCAACAATTGTTAAATGATATGTAGATTTCCCTAAAGACGTAGTTTGGTCACCTGAAGGAGACATTTCCGATACTAGATAGTTCAGATATGCTATTGGGCTCATTCCTTCTTGAGGTTTTAGATCTGTTTCTCTATCATCACCGGCTATTAGTCTTCTGGCAATGGTCTTATTCTTCATTCCAGTGAAGACTTGTCGAAGTCCGTATTTTTCAGAAAACAAGATTTCAATTATCTTGTCGCTGGGTTTACAAACAACTCCTGGGAAGTTATAAGAACGAGCTGCTAACTGTAAAGCATTACTAGTACAGAAAAGAGTGTATGTTATTCTAGAAGAAGAAAAATCAATATTTGAAGTCAGTTTAGTTATAATAGCTTCTTCCTCTCTAAATATGAATGACGGAGAGCTATAATCACCATAACTTATTTTTATTTTACCGTATCCTACACTACTAAATATCTTGTCCAGTAAATTAGGGTCTTGACCAGGTTCAATCTGATATACCATGTTGATTGTGTACTGATTTACTGTTCCATTTACTTTTACTATATTGATACTTTGCATATAGTTAGGATAATCAACCCTAACATTATTTTCAGACTTTCTATATTTATATGTACCGAATGTGTAGTTTCCTATCTGTAGAATGATAAACGGACTTTCAACAAACGTTCCTACACTTAGTAGTCCTGTAGAACGTTGTGTCGAAATGTTTGTAGGAGTTTCATTTATTGTAACTCTCCTAACAACTTCCGCTTCATCTACAGGGCCAGCACTTCTTAACCTGCGTTGTGCTTCAACATATTCTGCATAAGAAGAGTATTTTTTATTTAAATCAGTGTCATTATCAAATTGTTGTTTGCTGACAATATTAGAGATTGTTTTCTTCCAGTTGTCAATGGTTCCGCTTATTGCGTTACCTAACTTATTAACACCCTCGTTAAAAGCATTTTCAAGAGCGTCGCTTGTTGACTCAGAATTCTCTGGTCCTATGGCTCCTGTAGCTGCATCTCTGTAGCGAAGAACAACTTGCCAAGAACATTCTCTGTAGTAATTTCTAGTTGCTATCCCAGTTGGAGTACATTCTACCATTCTGCCATTGCCAATAAACATTGCAGTATGCCCATTAGCCCCCGCACCGGATGTGCCAGCAGCATTCCACACAAGGACGTCTCCGGCTCGCATTCCATTTCCGTTATCAATGTTTACCATGGAACGAACATCAGTAAACCCGTTCGCTACAAAACAACGCTTCATGTCTCCTGTATAAGAAGCGCCTGTTTGCACTCCCGCTTTGTTCCATGCAGAAATAATAAATGCAGAACAGTCATATGAGGTAGGTCCCCATCTGTTTGTCATGCTGTACGTATAACCTTTATTGCATTGTGCAACTGCCCACTGGATTGCTCTGTCTGTTGCAGTGGGTTGATTTGTTCCATATAATGAATTTGTTGAGGATATGTATGGCGCAGTGTACCCACTGTACTTATTATAGAAAGCATATGCATGAGATCTACGAACATCATAATTATAAACAGCAGGACGTTCATATTGCTCAAGGACTAAGTCACAAGCAGCACGAACGTCCGTAGCTCTCTTTAATTGATTTCCCCAAGATGCATTACTGAAAGCATTGTCAGCGAAGGTTAACTGTGTGTCAAGATTTCCTATTGAAGTTCCACGTTGTTTTGCAAGCTCATAAAGGTCTCTTTTATATGTCCACCAAGTCCATTGAGCAAGTCCGTATCCTATAGAATCGTGAACAAATTTGTCCTTGGAATACGCACCGCTATCCACCTGTTTAGTATAGTCAGCATCAGACCAACCATATCCGTTTTGAACATTGTTTGGAATAAGTGCACTTTCTGCTTGGAAGTTGCCCATTATACCGGCGATGCCTTCTGAGCTGTACCCTTTAGACCGGAAGAATGACCATATCTGTTGTTCAACTGTTTGATTTGTTCTGTTGATAGCGTTAGCTCTTAGTCCGCCGCCCTCAATGTCTTGATATACTTGCATAGGCTAATCCTCACTGAAATTCAATACTAGACAGAATTGGAATGTTTAATGTACTTCCTTCAACAGGCTTTTTAAATGGGTCAGATATGTTATTAAAATCACATATCGCCCAAAAATATACAGGAGAGTTATAAAAAGCAAGAGATAGAGAATCATATGTGTCGTTCTTTTTTACTGTATATGCTGTATATGGAGTTGTTTTGTCAAGGTGTCTTGTCGTTCCGTAAATATATTTTCCATCAGAGTTGTTATAGTAATAAGGAAACGAGCTATATCTAGAAACTCTTTTATAACTCTTATAAGTTTTATTAGTTAATTTATCCATACACCGCTACCTCATCTAGGATTAGAATAAGCAGAAAATGGCTGTGCTGCTACGTATAGATTTCTTGCAAGAGATGTATTTAGCCCTCTAGAGCTACCCATCTGTGCAGCTATAAGAGCATCGTAGGGCTCTGTTTCGGTTACTCCAAATGCGACATCAACTAATGCATACTTACCGTCGCTTAAAATCGGATAACGATAAGTAACGCCTACAGAACCTGTTATAACACCTTTTATAAACAAGTCTTGACCTAGTCTTAAAGCAACCTGAGGAGGATTTACCATCTTCTTCGCTACTTCATATGTAGGAAGAGCGGCTGCTTGAATATATTTAATCAAAAGGTCTGTATAATCATCATTGCTGTTGTTTTCAATCATCGCTGTGCTAACACCGTAGTTGATCTGCTTCATCATATCTCTGTGTAGATTAAATGATACCTGTAAGGTACGAGGACCTGAACTGGAATAAGAAAAGATTGGGGCAGACCTTGCAAGGGGTGTAGACGAGTTAAAGTTAACGTTCTGGGTATCAGTTACTGAGTCAGCGTAAGCTGGCAGCAAAATACATACACCCATTGTACCTTTGTTATTTGGCACATGATATAGATACAGATAGTTGTCTGGCATGACATATCTACTATATCTATTGTTATATGTTACCGCCATTACATGTATCCTTTCATTATTGCGTTTTCCACATCTTTATCAACATATCCAGTGATGTCAATTTTTCTTGTATGCTTACTTAAAAGATAGTCTCTATAAACGGACCTTCTTAAATTATTGTCCCACACACCAGTCTGTGTCATTCTATTTCGTTGAGCAATCTTTATATCAAGAGAACATTCATCTCTTGGAGTAATCACATTGTTAAGAAGATACTCAATAAGTCTATTTGAAAACGGACGTTGCTCCTTGTTACTAAATTGTAGTAAATCTAGTTCTGTTAGCATCATCCTGTCCAATTCAGGAGGAGAAATATTATTCTTTTCCTTCTTTACTTTATCGTCATACGAAACTTCTAACACAGGCTCAAAGTTGTAAATCTCGTTACAAGAAAGGTTTGTGTAATCTCCTTCAAGTACCACAAGGCTAGTCTCTACAGTAGACATAAACTGAATTAGAAGATACAAGAATTTTTCATTACGTTGATGTGCCCTTGAATTTCTGTCTTCTTCATGATTCTTAACTTCTACAGTGAATGGGCGTTTGAAAGAGCAAGACAGCTCTTTGTGAACATTAACGTAATCATTACGAGAACAAAGGTCACTGGTTAAGTCAAATGACACTGAACCCGACCAGGCGGGGACAAGCTGATTATTTTCTTGATATATTGGTGCAATCATTACAGCAGAACTAGAGTCTGCTGCGATTGTGTATTTTCTGTTAAACTTTATCGGTACCATTGCCACTTTATAGGACGAGTTATCACCTTGTACAACTCCTGTTGAATCAATATAGTAATTAGAAATATACTGTTTCCCCCAGCAGTTATAAAATGGCATTAAGTCTATATTAAAACAGTCTCGAATAGTTCTTAGATAATTACCTAATTGACGATGTGTTTTTACATCATAGTATAGGTTGTCTGATTTGAAACGCTCTGTAAACTTTGGGTAATAATCTCCAAAAGAGTAGTGCTGTAATACTTGAACTTCCGCATCTTCAGAGAATCGTCCACTCTTTATACACTTAAATATGTTACATCTGTTTATGTAGATAAAGGGAGAAAGAATATAATCTCCCTCCCGTACTGTATCACAAATCGGAAGAGGAGTATTACTGAGTAAGTTTTTTATCAGTTTACTCTCAATAGTGTTGGTATAGTACTCACTCATGATTATAATCTCCTAACTGCGTCAAGCATCTGCATCATATAGGTTGCACTGTTGTCATTTGTTGGAATTTTGTTTTGAATCTGCTCTAGAAGAAGCTTCATTCCTTCGGGGTCTAGTTGAAGTATTAAGTTACTGAGCTGGTCAAATGAAGATTTTTCTAACTCTGCTAACTTTACTCTAATTGGGGTAGATTGTGTTTCAAATAGCTCTTTGTAAATGTCATTAGCACCTGTATTTATCTGCTCGCTCATTCCCGTAATTGCTGTTGTTGCATTTGCAAGGTTTGTAGCGTTGGTTACTAAGTTGTTTATCGTGCTGCTTGCTCCTGTTGTATTGTAGTAAGCACTTGAGCTAAGTCCTTCTACAACGGGAGCTTCATATCCGAATGTAGAGCCAGTAATGACAACATCGTTATAACTCTGTTGTGCAGATCTGTAGCTGCCTGTCAGACCGCCAACACCACCGGAATATGCAACCCCTTTAATACCTTGTGTATAATCGGTTCCTCTCATTGTGAACGGATCCCAGTCAAATCCCATAAGAGATTTATTCTGTCCTGCCATTGTGTCGAACATATTACCGACAGCAGAACCTAATGCACTAGCAATATTAAAGGGAAGAGTTATTATATTTCCAAGAGCTCCCAGGACACCCAGTATACCTCCGCCGCTTGTGTTTAAAGACAGGCTGGTATTAGAAATGTCCCCAAGAGTTTCAGATAAGCTAGAAAGCATCGGAAGAGCACTAATAACTTTAGTAATCATACCAACTGTGCTATTCTGTAATCCAACAACACCTAACAGTTGATCTACAAACTGTGTAGCGTACCACGTCATGTATTGGGCGTCATTCTGTGCCATGTTCATTCCCCAGTTAAACATGAAGTTGTCTGCCATAGTTTGTACTCTTTCAGAGGCAGCAGTTCTTCCTACTACTGTTTGAAGTTGATTTTGAGTTTCATTTATCGACTGGTCATATGTAGTATTTGACCTATATATAGCAGAAATGTCGTTGTTTGTAAGGTTACTAACAGCTCTTAAATCTGTCAATGTTATTCCTAAAACATCTGACCATTGTGAACGTAATACTTGATTGTCTGTTGTATTTTCTGCAATTGTTCCTAAATAGTCAACCATTGAACGCATTAAATCATTAACATTAGAAGCATTCAATCCTTGCGTTAACAAATCAGAATATGACAGACCAGCATTCGTCGCTGACATATTCATTAAAACTGACAATGGTTGATTACTGTTTAAGGTATTTATGTTACCCGATGCAAGCGCGTTGATTCCGGATGCAATAGTAGCAACAGCCTGGTCTGATAATCCTACACTATACAAAGAAGCAAGCCATTTTTGCACGGCGTATGTAAATGATGTAGCATTGTTCTTATCCATGCTTGATATGGAATCTGTTAAAGCAGCTAACACGCTATCGTACATCGTATTAAGATAAGATGTATCTTCAAACTGGCTATTCAAGAATTTTGTTAACTGAGCTTCAGAACCCAACTGTGACATTGTAAGGTCTGCTTGTTGAATTCTAATCATACGTTGCAAAGTATTGTCAAGAACATCAAATGTTGTTACCATTTTGTCTGACAATGTAGCTAACATAGCCCTTTGTTCTATGTTGTAAGCAATACCATTTTCAGTTAACTTTGCAACATTCTGAAGTAATTCTTTCTGAGAAACAAATCTACTTGCACCAACTGCACTCTGAACATCGTCTGTTATTTGTTTAAAGAATCCTGTCTGAGCTTCTTCACTTTGTAACCTAGCATCAACTTTACCCATATACTGGTTCTGGAAGTTTACCGCTTGAGTAAAGTTTTGTGACATCTTCTTGCTAATACCTGATACAACATCTAGAATCTTACTAACGGTTGAGAGTCCTTCTGCGGAACTTGCAGAGGAGAAACCGGACTCTGCTAATGCTGACGCATTTCGATTCTCATTGTCCTCTTGTTCTTGAGCAATACGTTCTCTTGCAGCAGCTCGTTCTTCTTCGGTACTAGCAGTATCTTCAATAATTGCTTGGTTTTCACGAAGTATACGTTGATGTAACTTTTGATTTTCTTTCTGTTTCTCTACGAACTTATTAGCTCTTTGTTGCGCATTAGCAAACCGTTCTGCTCTTGTTGCATTCGCCTCTGCGCCTCTTGCTATATGTTCGTCTATTTTTACTTGACGTTCCTTTGCATTGTCAAGAAGTATTTGTGTATTAACAGCCTCTTGCCCTAGACGTTTTAGTTTCTCATTTATTTCAATACGTTGATTTTCATCTTCTACTTGGTTTCTTTGTATCCTTAACATATACTCTTTTTGCTGTTGCTGTTTCCGTTGGTTCTGTAAATACTCTATATTCTGTTTATTTATTGCAGCCTGTTGATTCAACTCAAGATTTGCCATCTGATAACGTTGACGAGCTCTAACAGCACGCTCTATTTCAAACTTCTGCGTATCCGTCAACGTTTTACCGATCTGCTCTTGTAGCTTTGCCTGTTCTGCTAACGCTTCGTTAATTACTTGTTGTGTCTTAGCTTCTGAAGCAAAGTCAGCAGCTTTTCTTTGGTTGGAGGCTTCTATTGCAGCCATTAAATCTTCTTCACTAAAGGGCATCTATATATCACCTGCCGTTGCTAACGTTTATTCTTGCTTGCGGCTTCTCGTTTATGTTTCTCAATCAATTCTTGTTGCTGTTGTAAATCTTGAATAATCAGTTGTAATAGAATTTCTCTTTCTGTGGGTGTTATATCTCGTGTGTCGTTATATGAAGTATGAGTATTCTTTGAAATCAGATACCGTTCGTTTACGATGTCTCTAAATCTTACTGGGGCATATAACTTATTCTCCTTTTCAGATATCCAGCGAGGGTCGAAAAAACTCTCTGTCAGCTCTTAAGCTGACGTTATAATCAAGACCGCATACATCGCACATACAATGAAGTGTGTTGTCTACACCAAATGAGCTGTTTGCTTTATCTGCGTATACAAGTATTGTATTAGTGTCTGCCATAGGAAGATTCTTCACCCATTCAGTAATCTTTACGGGGTTTACTGGGGCTCCATCAATACTCTTTATCAACTCTTGAATTGTAAACACAGTTGTGTAGTCAACTGTTTGCCCGCTCTTCTTTCGATACTCTTTTGCGTTGTACTGCGCACTATCTACCATACGAGGGGTCTGTAGATATAGTTCAATCTTACTTTTTGTCATCGGAAGTTCAAATGAAAGGTACTTTGAAACCTCTTCTTGGTTGTATTCTTTCAACGGTAATTTTGTAAGATCAATGGTATCTACATTACCACATCCACAATAAGGGCAAGTTGTGCTTAGCTTATAATTGTTTCCGTATGTAACTACACGGAGCATATACAATAAAAATCGGTAGTCCGCAAGACACATATCGCGACTTGAAATGTTACAAGGAGAAATAATACAGTCGTCGATAATCTCACAAATGTTCTTGTATGGCATATCAGAAGGGGAGAGTCGTTTCATCTCCTCTTGTGTTGTCATAGAACGAAGTGTGATGTCTGGGCCTACCAGTTCACTATATACTTTGCCTTCACTAGGAAGAGTAAAAGTCTGATTGATTGTATAATCTTTCTGATTCATTTGACCATTCTCCATATAAAATAATATTTAGTTAAATAAATTATCTTATATATCAGTAATGTCAAATGTTATCTTAACAATTTATAACGTTATCTTGATATATAAAATAATAGGTAATCCCTTACGGAAATCATATTCATGACTGTCCCTATTACTTTATACAATTTAATTAGATGTCAGCATCTAACTTAGCGTGGTCATACTGAATTGTTGCAGAAACTTTACGAGCGGAGTTGCCATTATCGCTATCAAAGTCGTCTTCTGACAGAGCGCTAATCCAGCAACCATAAAGTGTCCAGCTTCTAACAACTTGATAATCAGGGCTATACTCAATAAGAGTACAATTCTTCTTGTAGTCCTGAACCAGGCCAACCTTTTCTGTAATTACGTTGTAGGAAAGGTTCTGCCATGCCATTAAGTAATCTTTTGTTCCAGCTCCGATGTAGTCGTTTACAACCAGGCTTCCTTCTCCGAATGTCGGGACTCCTGCGTACTTCAGGAGGTTGTTACCTCTACGAACCTGAATTACTTCTTGAGTAAAGTGAGGAACAGATGCTCTAGTAACTGACATACGAATAATCTCTTGACCCTTTTGCAGCTTTGTCATGTTGCTGTCGTTACTGCTAGCAGGTTGAAGGTTGTCAAAATCAGAGATTAAAAACTCGAAGTTATTAGAACGAGCAATTTCGTATAGGTTCGGATTGTCTGCAAGATTGTAAGTACCGATAGCAAAATTGGAGCTAACATCAACTGTACTGGGATTGTATTTGATACTCATATTATTCTATCCTCCTTATCCCGTTACGCCACAGTCACGTCATCGTCGGTCATGTAAACCGTTATGTCAAAGCTCTCAACAGCGTAAATCGGATAAATGCGAATTGATGCGCTAATCTTCGTAGGACTGTCGGAAGTATTACGAATAATTCTATATCCAGAAATTCCACTACCAGAAACCATCTGGTCAAGCAGAGGAGTCAGATAAGACTTAAAGTTTGTCCACAGTGTAGCAGTATTCTGCTCATACAGAAGATTGATGCAAGCAGTATAGATCTGCTTCTTAACATCACATGTAAGGTTACGAAGATTTAGATAAGACATTGCCTGAAGTCCTAATGTGCCGTTCTGTCTGAGAGTTCTGTTACCCCAGATGCAATACCCATAAGGTTTGATACGAGTGATGGCGTTAACATAAATACCGTTAAGAGATGTGCCAGTACCAAAATTCTGATAACCGTCTGCGATAGCATTTGTTAACACTTCATCTGTATGTAGTTCTTTAAGACCCGGAACAAGTCCTCTGCTAACACCAGCTACGACATTCCAGTTATAGTTGGTTTGGAGTGATTGAGCAAGAGATGTCAGATAAGCAAATGAGCCGGGAAGACTTACTGCTGAATAGTTGTCATTCGTGTAAACTGCTTGAGGATAAATTGCCCAAGGAGTAAACATTGCTCCGAATGCGCCGTTAGTAAAGCTATTTGAGTAAGTATTATTCAGAGCATAAACAACAGAGGTTGTTGCAGATGCACTTAGTGCTCTTCCAGGATTATCTGTATGGTCAATGAGAGCGACAGCATCTCCACGAGTGGCACAGATGCTTAACATATCAACAACAATACTATTTGACTCATACTCGAATACGGGATATCCGCCTGAGGTTAAATACTTGAAATCAAAATCGCCTTTACTAATTAGATTTGTTGTAGCAGCTGCGTACAGTGTTGCCAGCTGAGAATACAGGTCTTTTGCAGTCCCTGTAAATTTACCGTTTTCATTGATCTGAGCATCTGTATTTATCTTACAGTAGACAACTTGTAATCCCTGAGACAGAAGCTTGGCTGCATAAATCCAAGACGGATCGGGGGCATCTGCATCAAATAGATTACCTTCTGCAGGGACAGCGTCTGTTGCAAAACCTTTTGAGTCACCAAACACATTATAAGCAGACGCTTCATTAAACACTACCGGGAAAGAACCGAAGGCGGTGTAGAACTCTGAAAGAGTGCTGCAAGCAACAGGGGCATACTGTTCAACGGTTTTCACAGAAGACAATCCCGGGATAAAAACAATGTCTGTATTAGAAAGGGCTTCAACCGATTGTGTTAAGTCCTTTTCAGAAATATTTATTCTGAGAGCCATTTATTGTCTCCTTAATCTATATTGATTGTTTCTTTAATAAAAGTTTTCTCGTCTGGGTTTCTTACGTACAACATATTTTCATCTTCAATTGTTAGGTTATTTGCTACACGAAGATCCCACAGATAAGCGTCGTCTATATTTACTGTAACAGATAATCTAGTAAACTGTCCGTTGAATAAACGAACAGAATTATTAGATGTATCCATTACGTCGGAGTTAATTCGTATGTTGGCGTTATGTTTGAAATTTATGTCCCTATACGGAATTATAATACTTAGGGTGGGATAGTTGATAATATTAAATACAAGATTTCTCATGTACATATCAGCTTCTTTTTGGTACCTAGTATATATATCAAATTGATATTGAATATTTATCGGTACCTGAGCTAACATAGAAGCTGTTTTTTCTCCTTGAACAACTTTTATGCCGTTATATGTTGTAGGCTTCTTGTTTGTATTTAATATTGTATACCCCTTAGGTCGGGTTACTGTAAGTATCGGAAGTTTTATAGGGTTGTCCTTAGTCTCATCTGCAATAACTTGAAAAAGGTCTCGAATTTCGTCAACACCGTATACGTGGAGGTTTGTTTTTTCTGTCCAATACTTTATCTTACTTAGTAAAGCATCGTCATACAGATATACGCTCATTTACCCTCCTCGTTAAATGTTGGATATTCAAACATTGAATCATCTTCCTGATTTAAAAGATTGAAACTTGAATTGGAATAATCTTCAATTTCAGTCTTCACTAGTGTATCCTCATATTCCGGAGCTATTTCGCAGGCTATAGAAGAAGGAAAAATCATAATGTTTGAAATCCTTATTACTCTAAACAATCTACCTTCACTGTTGTCAATTCCTGCCGGAACAACAAATAAAGCTCCTTGTTGTAAATCTGGTAAGTCATATCTAACATGAATAATAGAGCTTGTATCTTGTAATTCGGATACCCAACCTAATTTCTTCAATGTTTGTTGCGATGGGTGGTCTTCAAAGATGCAATATTCCAACATAGGCTTCTGGTAATTACTTTCTATTTCAGCATATGTTGTATAGTGTTTATCTTTAGCAGGAGCTCTATAGATAACACGTATTCCAAGAAGTTTTGCCATTTCTTTGAAATACATACGATGTAGTGTTGTATTAGAATTAACTAATAACCCATAGTTTTCATCATACGGGGTCATCTATAACACCTACCTTACTAAATTGAAATCTCTTTGTAAATAGTTAACGTCACTTAGAATTGGCGCCTGTTTTTCTCTTAGAGTCAGGAGACCGCTGACCTTCTCCAGCAAGTATAAAATCATAAACATATTTCAATGCTGCATAATGATTTTTCTTTGTTTTTAAAACAGACAGGAACTGTTGTGCCTTTGCTCCACCTTTATCTGCAAGAATATCACTGCATACCTTAACTAACTCAGTCTGGCTTGCTGCTGAATCAATCTTGTCTTTTCCTCTTAGAAGAAGACCGCTTATGCTGTTACTCTTATCAGAAAGATTGACTTGCGCGGCTTCCTTTAACTCCTCGGGCATATGAGGGGCACAATCAAATAAGATATTGTAAGCAATATCTAGCTGATTTCTTTCTTCAGCTGAAAGATCAACTCTGCCGTCTTGAAGAATCTCTTCAATTAAATCTGCCGCTATAGATGCCCTGTTACCGTAAAAGTTGTACCGACGGCTACTTTCGTTTAAAGACAAAGAAGGCTTTTTTGAAATCTTAATTTTCATATGTTAATCCTCTTACTTCTTCAGTGTGCCATACAATCTAGTTGACTTACCTTTTTCGTTCTTAGTCATATAATTATAGTTAAATCTCTCAGTAATGAAAGATTTATTTTCATTCAACTTACCGGTAATAGTAAAGGCTTTACGTCCTCTAGTAATCTGTTTATTCTCACCAATGAAACGTAACTTGTTATTCTTTGTAGCTGTACTTGCTTCAAAGACAAACTTTGTAGGCTTCATCTTTCCAGAGTTGAACTTAATTAGACCTTCAACAACCAATGTATTTCCTTTTGAAGAAACGTCTGTTGTTTTATATGAGCTCACATTTTCATAAACGGATTTAAGATAGCACTCTCCTAGATCGTCAAAAGAATCTGAATCAAAATCTTCAACGTCATACTCTACTTCTTCGTCTTCAGATTCCGAATCATTCGCTGTAGCCTCAATGTCGTCCGCTACTTCGTCGGGAACAGGAGCAAGAACTTCTTCTTCCTCATCTTCCTCGTCCTCATCATCTTCTTCAACAGGTTCAGCTTCAATTGTAAGTTTTCCGTCATCATCAGCACCCAGAGTAACTTTTTGATTTTCAGTAGCGACTTCTACTTTTTCAAATTCTTCTGTAAGTTCTTTTTCTTCCTCGGCGGGGTCTTCCTCCTCATCTTCCTGTTCTTCTTCCTCCGAGGTTTCTTCGAACGGACTTACAACACCGATTACTTTAAATCCCTCTGAAGTGTAGCAATATGGGCACTCTTCTCCAATATTGACAAGTTCTTCAACATCGTCCTTAACAATATCTTCCAGATCTTTATAGATCATGGAGTTACAAACAGGACAATGCAGAATTACTTTCCCAATATAAGTATCTTGCAATTCATCTTCGGTTTCCGCTTCTGGGTCAATAACGTTGGCAATGTTACTAGCAGGTGTTTTCAAAAGTTGATCCATATCATCAAGCCCTGCTGTGTCCTGTAGCGAAAATTCTTCTTCCGTAAGAAAGTCTAATTTCTTGAAAGCTTCGCTCAGATAATTCATTTATTAAATCTCCTCGTCTATTTATCCGAATAATTATCCGATGTCATCAATCAACCGCATTGTAGAAAAGTGCTGTATTTGACGACAACGTTTGTCTTAACTCTTGCAGCTCCGAGGTCCCTTCAGCTAAAATATCTCTACCGTCTTGCGTCCATATTGCATTTGACTGTGTATACCTACTTCGAACCCTTCCTGCTACAATCTTTGTTTTAGCTACAGCCATCCGTATCAAAACATCTGTCCAATAATCTGAAGTGATTTCAGACACATCTTGATAGATTGGTATATACTCTACAGTTATATTACTTGGAGCATTACTTGCAACATTTATATACAATTTTTGTGAGTCTCTGTCGTATATATATGCTAGATCCGTGCTAGTCGTATTTCTCATCTGAAGAATAGTGTTATACGACATATAATTTAGCATATAATCTTGAAAGCCTCTCATGTTACCTGTTCCCGAAATTAACTGCCACTGTGCCGCTTGCATCGGATCTACTGCCTTTGTCAACGATGTACTGGCCTCTCCGTACCCTTCAGTACGATAAACTCTAAATACATTGCTGACGTAAATCTTCTGGTCGTTAGTTTGCTTTGGATCCGATAAGTCAATACAACGACTAAAAGGAATGGTTATAATCTTTGTACTAGTTATGTAGCGTTGTAATTCTCGTAGAGAGCTATTTATAATGCTATCTACAGTAGTTGGGGCTAATTCTAATTCAAGTAGTTGACCTGTGAGCATCAATGTGACTTCGTCACGAACTTGATCCTGTGTCATTGATTATACTCACCTCACATCTTAACATATACGCTTATAGGGGCAAGATATGACACTTGCCCCTTTGATATGTCTAATTTAAGTATTGATGTCAGTTCCTTCTACTTGAATATGAACCTTATCTGCGTTGTCTTTATAGATGCATACATCAGGAGTTCCGGCTGTTGGCATCTGGTCGTTTTGGAACATGATGTTCAAGCACTCAACTTCAACACCGCTAACTAATTTCTTTCCTTCATACATAAACATATGTCAAATACCTCTTATAATTCTATTCTAGATTATCAGGGTTCTGTAGCAGATGTCACAGTAAATGTAACATCAACAGAATCATTGTCATCTGAAACAGTGTAAATCCATGTTCCTGCTGTTGCATTTGTATTTGCTGTTACAGTGATTTCATGACCGCTGATTGTTCGAGTTAACCCTGTTGACGTTGATCCCTCAGATTTCTTATTACATTTCAGAGTTCCTGTCACATTACTTGCTGTAAGTTTAACAGTACTTCCTCCAGCTGTAATATTTGCTGTTGTAGGAGTAACTTGAAGAGCTCCGTTAGTGTCTATGGCCTTACTCCCAATTAGAATTTCAACTTTACCCGATTCCTTTGTAAGAGTAATATCAGGACTAGATAAATCTAAATTTTCTTGTGCCCCTTGTTCTAAGATGAACTTTAGGGCGCTGTCTTTTTCATATATGAGCATTTAGGTTTCCCTTCTTCTTGGAATATTTCGATTAAGTACGTCTTAGCATCTTTACTCCCTGTTTCTGTTTAAGGTCATCGATTGCTTGCTGTCTTTGTTTACGAATACCTGCATTTTGATGTATCCGAGCTCTTTCCTGTGGTGTAAACTTAGCATCGTCCATCATCTTACTATCCTCACTACTAAATCTGGCTTTGTTGTCGTGGACAAATGTTGTATCGCCAAAGATGTCTTTATCATCATTCGACGTTAATAAATAGTCAATAGAAGTTGGTCCGTGCGGGTATTCAGAACCGTCTCCAGTAATTTCATTTCTGTGCCAATCATAACCAACAGCACGAGTTTCTCTGTCAACAGGACGACCGCGTTCTCTACGTTTTCTAATATAGTCTGCCATATTGACTTTACTCATATCCTGAGGACGTTCTCTGTCATTGCCAAGTAGCTTATCTTCCATTGAGGAAAGATTTGAAATTGCAACGTCTGTCGTTAGACCTTTATCCAATACTGTTTCAGACGATGGATCTTCATTATCCCAGATTGGGGAAACTTTATACTTTGATCTTCCAACTCTTTGAGGAAGAGTTAGATTGTATCTTCTAGCAAAATCTTGTTCTGCTGGAGTATACTTAATCTTTTTAGTATCGTTTCCTTGCTGCGCATCATAGTACTTTTTCTCAATAGAGCGGAACAGCTCAGTGTCACGCCTATCTTCAGGGGACATCGGAGCTTCCATTATATTTTTCTTTTTTGCTTTTGGACTGTATATGCTTTCATTATAACGCATTGAAGGAGTAGCTACGTCACGAATAACTTCAATAGCATCGTCAATATCTCTTGTTGTATTGAAAACGTTCTCCAGCCCATCAACTAGTTCGGACTCGTCAATTGTAAAGACGTCGTCGTCATCATCAAATCTAACCCACGTGGTTCCTTCACGGCCTTGAATGTCATAGTCTACAACTTCAATACCGCTATCCATTGCTTTCTGCCAGACATCATCATAAAACTCGTCGAAGTCTTCATAAGCTTCTACTAGTCTCTTTTTCAAAGAATCAAGTGCTTCGCTAATTACTTCTTTATTCATACGATTGTAATTCTCTTTCTTTAACAAAGAATTTATACGCTGATTGGCATAATCTAGATTATGACGATCCGAATCTGTACGGTACTTTTGAGAACGTTGAGCACGTGCAAGTCTATCTTCGTAGTCTTTCTTTAGTTTATCAATCTCTGCTTGATACACAGAATCCGCACTATCTAGCCTTTTCTGACTGTCTTTTCTATCTTTAAGAGCTCTTGTCATATCTCTAACATTCTGAGTCATCTTCTGATTATCAGAATATCTCTGTCTTTGCTGATATGTTTTGGGTCTGTACTTACCATCTTCTATTTTATGATTGCTTTCATAATCAGGAGTTGGCATATCCCAGAAATCTCTATCTCTCATATCGAACTGTTGAGCATCTCTTTCGGGACGTTTACGGGCTCTGTCTGCATAGTTTATCTTATCTGACTTAGGAGGTAATTCTTTTCCTGTACTCCACTTATAAGAACCTTCAAATTCTTTATCATCAAATATTGAAGTTCTATAAGGTCCTTCAGCGGAACGGATGTTCTTACCATAAGGAACTCTCTCAAGATTGTATTTCTTCAATACATCTTTTTCTTCTTGAGTCAAAGCAGCATTTGCTCTGGCCTGAGTTTTTTGATAAATCTGTTTTAGAATTTCAGAGTCATGTTTGTCTTCATCAGACATTTCAGCTTCATTTAAAGAGTTTAGTTTTTCTTCAAGGGCGCGAATAAAAGATTCTTTCTTTAGTAGTTTGTTAATTCTACTATTTGCATCAGCTACACCTTGTTGACCTCTTTCAGACTCCTTCTGTCTCTGTTCATCGGCATACGCCATCGCATCATCGAATCTCCTACGAGCATCAGCAACATTTCTTGCGTAATTCAGATTGACGTTATCAAGATCTTTCTGATTAGATTTTCTGTCTGCTAAGGCTGCTTTCATATCTCTTACTGGCTGAGACATCTGTTTATTGACTGCAACACGATCCTTTTCTACATCAGTCAGATCCGAATCACGTGGTCCTCCTGCAAGTGTGGCGGGTCTGTTGTGCTCCTTGTCCCAACGGTCTTGACCAAACCTTCCGCTGTTGTCATGAGTAAATGTTGTGTCTCCAAAAGTATTAACATCATCTACTCTTGCATACTTATCTGCTTGACGATACGGACGATCTTGAGCAGGTCCTTTTTCCTTACGCTTTCTAATGAAATCGGCCATGTTAGCGTCTGTTTTGTAATACAGACCCTTTGCTTGCTGAAGATCTCTTTGTAAGCTTCGAACCTGTGTGTTTCTTCCAAATCCTCTCCTATAATCAACATCATTATCTTTAAGAGGAGTGATTTCTTTACTACCATCCCAATTAGTAGTTCTTTGTGGTAGTGTTAGATTATACTTGTCTGCAATATCTAATTCTTGAGGTGTCCACTTAAGAGCTCTTCGTTTATCATAACTAGCATCACTAGCTTTTGAAAGTATCTGACGAAGAAGTTTGCTGTCTCTTCTGTCCTCATCAGACATAGTAGCTTCATTAAGTGTATTCAAGATAGAAGTTATCTGATTAACTACGCTTTCTTGAAGAACTTTGAATTGGCTTAATTCAAATCCTTCGTTCAGAAATTTTAAACTCATGAATAACTTTCTCCATTTAATTTAATACGGTAGAAATTACTTTGTAATATTATATACAATATATAATTTATAGAACAGATGTTACATACCAGGCCATTATGTAATAACGTTGGCCTTTTGTTAGGCCTCCATCATAGTTCATTGTCACTTTTCCGTCACTATTCAGGTTTCCAAGCGCTACAAACTTGAGTGTGTTAAGATGCCAGAACATCACTTTCACTTGACCTGTAAGAGGTGCAGGACACCCAGTGATGACTTCGTCTACAGCTCCCAAATCTTTTGATGCTTCTATATATGCGCAAATGTGTACAAATAATCCTGCCTTGGCTGCATCATTTCCTCCCCAAGGGAAAGTACACGCTCCAGTGGCGGGCTGTAATGGAACTTTTGACCATGGTGAAAATACTCTGTCGTAAACAAATTGTGTTGTCGCAATTCTGTCACTAGAATTCGCTCGATCTGGCGTTGGAGCAGTAGGCGTCCCAGACAACTGTGCATTTCCTTGATATCCTGTTGGTGTTATTGCACCAACTAGGTTTCGTGACGAATTATCGGCAGCCTGATTCTGGTAAAAATTCCACCTAGCACCGTACTCGTAGAAGTCAACAGTATCTTTTGACGGTCCAGAAAAATCAATACCATGATAGTACACGTCCGCATCGCCTTCGCCTCTAATCTTATCAATATGCGTAAAATTCGGTGATCCGCTAAGTACTAGTGCTCCATTATCTGTAAGAGAGGCACATTTAGTGAAGGTAACCGTATCTCCAGTTTGTGAGAATCTAATACGTTGATTTCCGCCTCCCCATACTTTCCGAATGATGTCAAACACAGATATGTCACCAAACTGCCACGCATACACTCCTCCTCCACCTGTAAGCATCACTGTAACAGACCAACCGTCCGAAAGTGCTGCAAAATCTGTTTGGGAAAGTGTGTGTGTTACACTTTGTGAACACCATACCAGTAATGTTTTACCATTGTTTGCTTCAATAAATATGTTATCGCTTTGACCCCAGCCTACAAACGTAGTATTTAATGCGGTGCCATTTAATTTTGCTTTAGTTACAACACCGTCAGCCATGTTGTTCGTACCAACAGAACCCGCTGCAGATGAGATAGCCCCAACATCCCCCGCGCCAAGGCTTACTGCGCCTGTTTTTCCATTTACACTTGTAACAGGGGCAGTCTGTAATGCAGTGTCCGCTTTTCCAAGAGAGGCTTGAACCGAATCTGATAAATCACTTTTCGGAATTCCACCCGTAGGTTTTGAATAAGTTCCAGTATTTTTTGTAAACCCTTTTGCAGCAACATCTGCTTCAAGTGTGGCCTTATCCTGTTTTCCACTTATGTCTTGATGTTGAGTAAGAAATCCAGAGTCATTCTGTAACTGGCTTGTCTTTGACGGAATCGTGGGCGGATTACTTAAATCAGTATAACTCCCACTAAAATTTGATGTTCCTGCACCAATTGCAGCCCGAGCACCCGCAGCAGTAGTTGCACCTGTTCCTCCCGAGTCAACAGGAAGAGGTGTTGTTTTAAAGGCTGCTCTAATAAATGTTTCAATCTTTGATTTTATTTCTGACCAACGTATTCTCCAGGTTTTGCTACTTTGTTGCTCATACATAACAACGTAATCAGTATCTTCGATTGAAGTTGTTACACCAGTGCTAGAAATAGAGTTTTCTTTATTGTTAATATCTTGAGTAACAACTGGGTCGTACTGTTTGCTTCTTGTTCCTAAATACTTCATCTAACTTTTTACACCTCTTTCGTCCACCCATATACACCGGGCTCCCAAACATTTGCATCGACGTTTGAAATCCATCTTTCTCCATTATGAATAACTTTTGCGTCTTTGGCGTAGGCATCTTGTGCGCCTGTAGGTTGTACCCATTCGGGCCATTCTTCTACGGTTACTACGACCCATAAGGCGGGTGTGACATCGGGTGCCCAATCTGATTGTGCAGTGTGTGCTTGAACGCATTTATATAGTGTGCCATTATATTGTACTCTATCTCCGACAGAGTAGGCAATCAGTTTCCAAGGAGGAAAGAGTTCTACACCAGTTAGCGCAGTAGCATCATCCAGCGTGATTGATAACTGCTCAATAAGATTTCGTAGAGTTTTAGCTTTACCTCTTGTCATACGCTACCCCCTAAAAGGATATCGAGAGCTTCTTCTGCAGGGATGTCCTGCTCCTCTGCCGAGCCTTCGGCGGCGATACGTTCGTCAACGCGACGCTGTATTTCCTCCTGCCACGCAGTCGGGACAGCGTCAATGGTGATTTCTCCGCTATATAGCTTGTTCACAAGGGTGGCTTTCTCACGGATTTCGGTCAGAAAACGGTTATATTCCGCTTCTGTAATTTCTACACCGCCAAGGCCCGTACCGATTATGATAAGTTTTCCTGAATCGTTATATTGTGCGTAGTATCTCATTGGTGAACTCCTACTTTGTTCCATATATCAATGAATAATAATATGTTCCATAAAATCTAATACGATCAGTGAGCATAAGTTTACCATCTGATAGATTTAGTGAAGCTGTAGCTACAGTAAGATTATCTCTCCATTGGAATAACAACGAACTCATGTCTCTTGGTGAAAAATAGCCAAAACTTTGGCCAGATGCAAACAAAACTTCCTGAGCGCTCTGATCAGATATTTCATCTTGTACACCCCAAAAATCTGTTCTTATAAAATATGCGGCAAGAAAGTTTTCTGTTTCTGGCAGTTGAAACGCTGTTGTTGCCTCTGCAAATGTTATTGTCCCAGAGATTATTTTTGTAAATGGTTCTACGCCTCCACCTTTTAGTTCTGAAATAGCACTCACCATACCAGAAGGAAAAGACATAGGTTCTGTAGTTCCGCCTGCTGTCCGTATTGCATCCGCAACGGTTGTTAATTTACTGTCAAATGCTGTTGAATCTATTGCTTTATCAATTGCCATTAGTAGTTGCCACCTCCCGTATATACTGGTAGCTGATTTAACATTGCTTGTTGAACAGCTGCAGGTGTTTCTACAGGTCCGATTATTACAGCTCGTAAGTAACCAGCAGGGATAGATACATACATACCTCCGCCCGCCCGTGTAACAATCTCGGAGTTATACACGGCTGTCAAAGTAACCGTAAAAGTGTCCGAAATAGTAACATCACACTGTATTTGCTCCCCAGTAGATAGATAAACAGACACAATAAGATTTTTCGAGTTGAATCCGTGTTCGGTTGAAGGAATATCCCACGTAAAAGTCGTATCACTATTTGAAGTAGTTCCATCCAGAGCCGGGCTCTCTGCAGAGTATACAGTACAAGGAACTAGCGTACCCGTAATTATTTCCCCCTTCGCATTGTGTGCTGTTGTTCCTACTAGTAAAGTTTCAGGAGTTACTGTGTCAGAGGTTAAGTCTAACACAGTAACGCCGTTTAAATCTACTTTATTCACATTGGAGGTCGGAAGTAATATTGCATTACTTTGTAGGAATTGAAGTAAGTCTCCAGCAGGATAATTATCCATTTCGATAGTTTTATACGCCTCGTTTGTCCATCCAGACGAAGCTTTGTATACAATAGATTGACCATATAATAATTGACTAGAAGTTATGTTGATTCTACTGAATACTTTTCCGTTGCTACTAATTGTGATATAGTTACTGCTTGTGGGAGATAACGTTAAAACATCTTTGAACTTCCATTTGTAAGACAAGCGTCATCACGCTCCGATCTTCCGTGTTTGACCTCCAGCTTCATTGTCAGTGTAACTAACAGGGATTGGATTAACTGTGACAGATGACAGGTAGTTGTAATCAGGACTATCTGGTGTAATCTCTTGAGTTTCAAATGTCGGAGTTACAGTTTTTGTTTGAGGCTTTGCACCTTCCGTGCCGGACATTGTACCCGTTACACCAAGGATTGAAATACCGTCACGAATATTTTCCGGAATGATTTTTGCAGCTTCTGCCGGATCAACTTGAGCCTTGCCGGATCCGTCGTGGAAGCCCATTGGGATTGTTACAGGCGTTGACTTCTTGGTTATGTTAAGTGTCTTAGCGCCGTTATTCGGCATAGTACCGGTAATTTTTGCACCAGATTTGTAAGCAGTCTTTCCTGAAAGTATTTCAGCAGCAGTAGCAGTTGCATCTCTTGTGTCTGCGTCAAATGTACAAGTACCTACAATAGGTGCGCCCGACTTATCGTGAGCCTTTATACCGCTTGCAAGTTTATCAGGTGTAATATCGTCTTGCGTAAGGTCAAATTTTACATCTTCGCCAACAATAAGTTTATTGATATATGTATTCGGCATATTAGTCTACTCCTAATATAAGTGTTCTTCCCCCAGCATCATTTCCTACTTCATACTGAGGAATCTTTAATACTGTTATGTCATCTTTAGGAACTGTTCCCTTTGTTGGTAATTCTATATTTTGATATAACTTAGGTGTTACTTCATATGGACCTTTGTAAGGTAACCCTGTTCCGGTTACCAATGCAGCTTTAAACTCAAAATCTACTGGGTTTATTGGTGTTGCTTCAAACGATATCTTCGGCGTATTTATCTCAAAAGAGACAACAGGTCTCATAGAATCTCCTTAGACAACGATACGTCAACATCTATTTTTTGAGTAGGAGTCTTAAACACATCGCCATTCTCAAACTTTATTCGAGCCTGAGCCTCTACAATTCTAGGAAGCGAAAACGTCTCTTCCTGTGTTACAGGGAAGAAAAACGTACCGTCCGAAAACGAAACTTCATCCGGATACATACGTGTTGTGTCATGCAATGTAAATTCAATTTTATCAACATTTGAAACATCTAGTGGTTCATCGTTGAATTTAATTGTCATTGCTATACTATATTGGTCTCCCTGAGAAATTCTACCGGACATCGCATCACCTCCTTAATGTTATATTACTTCATCGTAAAGCAACACAGTTATTTTTTCTTATCCCAATCCTTGTCATACCAGGAAGGAGCGTCGTATTCAACTAGACCTGATTTCAATAACGCAATCTCTGTGACGGTTTTTCCGCCGACACCGAATTGAACAAGAATACCATCGTAGCCCTGCTCTCTAGCTATCTTATGATAAAATACTTGTAAATCATCAAGCCCTGTAGACATTCTATAGAAAGAATCTTTATATTTAATATATACAAAATTTCCATCTTTAGTACGTTCACGAGCAATTATTCGTGTTCCTAGAATGTCGTTTAGGTCATTACCTAGATACACACTAGTAACATCAGTCTGTTTTCCAAGGTCTATAAGATTAACTTTATCTAGATCTATTACAGAGGTTAACAGGGCTCCTTCATCGTCTGTACCGTCTTGCCAATAAGACGTAGCCTCATCTTTAGAAACAGTCCACCACTCGGCTCTTCCGTCTCCTTCTACATTCGGCTGTAGACCTTTAATAACTCCTCTGTAAACTGGAATTTTTTCTTCGCGTAGTAAAAATCTCATCAAGAGTTCTCCGAATCTGAAATTAGATTGTCAAAATCAATTTGTCGTTTCATTGGCTTGTTCTGCTTTTGGAATCTGTACTCGTTACCTTTCTGGAACTGAGTCTTAGTTCTTGCCCACTTGTTGGCAACATTAAGTAGATCTTTATCTGCGTTAACTGAGATGTCGGGCTTTTCTTCTTCAGGCTCTTTTTCAGGAGTCTGTAGTTGTAGCTGAACATCGCCTGTATACTCGCGTTGATATATCGCAGGATATATTACATCTGCATACATGTTAGGGTAATGTTGTTCCATGTATCGGATATAATTAAAAATTACAGACGCCACTTTAGTTATCCAACTATTATTTGACAACACCAGCAATATATGTTTGCAACCCCTGCCCTTGGTATCATTCGGGTTTGTAATATTAGAAGGCCTAGTTTCCTTATCGCCTACTATAATGTCATGCACGCTTAGATAGTAGCCAAATCTATACTGAAAATCGGGACAACTACATCTAACGTAAACATTTTCTCCGTTAAAGGAACTTACAAGAGCTCTGATAACACACCTAAGGTTTAATACGTCATTGTTTGCTGCTAGTTGTTTGTGTATCTGGTCAAGTACTTCTCCAAAACTAATTCGAACAATATAGTCGTCAGTTTCTCCTCTTACTTTTACGTCTACGTCAAGGATGTTATCTCGAAAGAACTTATTCATATCAATAGAATTCATTTCTCTAACAGAATTAGCAACCCTGCTATGTAAACGTCTTTCATAACGATTTTTACCACGAAACTGATTTTCAGGAGCATAATTATCTGCGTGTTTTGAGTTTGAAATCAGCTCTTGTCTCTTATCTTCTAAAAGTTTGTTCACAGAATAATTATACCTCCTCCTTTAATTATTTTGTAGCTACGATTAGTTTTCCTTTTACCTCAACATTATCTTGACCAAACACTTCGCCAATTTCTTCAGCGTAGTCTTCTAGCTTCATAAATGTTTGATACTTGTCACCACCAGTAGGTCTTCCTTGACCTGTACCGGCACCCGCACCAGAACCTACATACACATCAAAATAAGCAGTTCCGCCGGGTTTCAAGATGGAGTAAATATTTGCTATGATTTCATTCACTCGAATATCTTTTTCTTTTACAACATTCAGGACATTGGCGCAAGTTGCTGTGTCAGTTTGTCCCCCGACTTCGTCCAGTTTGTCAAGAGCAGCATTCTGCTCTTCAGCAGTCTGATTATACTTATCAAAACCAATATAGTCTACGCCCTTTTCAGCTAAGAAATTAGCAATCTGTGCCTGAGTTGTTGCTTCTCCACAACCGTAATCAAAATTAACAGTTCCAGGTTTCCAGTTGCGAATATTCTTGAACAGAGCAGGTACTCTTCCCATGCCCTTATTTGCTACGCCATTACCATGAGCAGTTGACTTGGAGGTGAACTCTTGCTCCTTGTCATAAGAAAATCTTCCTTCTTCAAGCGCCTTTAGCTTATTAAAAGCTTCACTGATTATATAGTTCATTTAATACCTTCCTAAGTAAAATTATTTCACATTAAGAAATAGTGTTTTCATATCTGCTTTCACCAAAGCAGCGATTAGCTCTTCAATACACTGCTGATCAATTGCAGCTACTTGTTCTGTATATTCATCAGGGCACCAATCCGGGTTATACCCAGGCACTGCAGCCCTAACTTCCATTGCAGTTACACCTTCATCTACAAGAAACTCTTGAACCTTTCTCTCGTAGAACTGCTCAAGAAAATCATAAACTTTATTTCTAACAGTTCTGAAATCGGCTTCCTCCAACTCTTGCTCATTAAGAGTTTTAAAAGACTCTTCTAAAACTACTTTATTCATTTATTTCCCTCTTTCTTACAACTTAAAACATGACACCATACATGTTAACAATCAAGAATTATAAAATAGTCTACGTAGTTGTGCCTTAACAAGTGCTGTAACAAGCTGGTCAGCAACTGAAAACTGTTCATTATAATCTTCTGTGTCATAATCTTCTTTGGCCCACTTTGCGTCATATTCACGCACCATCGTCTGAATGTCTTCAGGGTCAACATAAAGTCCGGGGCTGTCAAGAAATTCTGAAACCTGATCCTCATAAAAATCTTCAAGAATTTTGTAAATCTTATTACGAGCTTGTCTGTAATCCTTTTCCTGCTCCTCGGATTCATTCATCTTACGAAAAGATTCGTTCAGTAATGCCATATTCATATATTTTCCTCTTTATTATAATTTAAAATAGTATACTGTCGATTTCAACAGGATATAATCTCCCGCCAGCAATTTCAACAACAGGATAATCTGGATCATCAGTTAAGATTGGATAAATATCTATTTTATCTTCATACTTTTCTTTAGGGACAAGAAAAGCTAAGAAATGACAATCATATCCTGGGATCTCTTCTCCTGGTTGAAAATCATCTTCTGAGTCGGAAAGATCAATTTCAAAATATTTGTTAAAGGGTTTTGGAATTGGATTATTTCGTTTACCTTCTGCCAATTTCTTATTTCTGCATTTTTCAATACTATTTATGTTATCAAATGCTTCACTGATAATACTGTCTCTATTCATCTTTTACTCCTCAAATAGGTTGATAAACCTTCCTGTGTATATATATGATTCTAATGATAAGTTAGAAGATATACATCTATTCATAGAATCTTTCAACTTTGAAAGGAGTCCTTTATCTCTTAACGTCTTGAAAATTTCATTTCCTCTTCCGTATTCTCCCTCAATAGAAATTGAATTCTTTCTCATTAAGTAGAGAGCATCTAAAACATTAGTAATCTGCTCGTAGTCCTTCGACGTAATTGCCGCGTTAATTCTTTCAGTCCAAGCATTTAATTCTTGTGTTATATCTCTCTTCTCAATCGTAATTGGTTGAGGTTCCTTCACCCACTCGTTTCTACGAATAGAATAGATACCATTGGATTGAACTGAAGAATGTAAATCCTCAACATAAAGTTCAACAGGAATTCCTTTTATCTTTATGTCAAACTCTTTATTGAAAGATGTCTTCTTTAGATTAAAGACTAACGTCTGTATGTCTTCCGGGACATCTTCTGTTAGCTCAGTATTAACAATTAAATGAACATCAATGTCGGAATGCTGTGTGTAGTTATAAGATGCATTACTTCCTACCAGAACTACATCTACAATATGCATCGGTATTTCAACATACTGCTCAAAATTTTCTGCAATTTCAAGTAGCTTCTGTCTAACTTCTGGTATTAGTTTGTTATCTTTCCATAACTTTGGGTTTAAAGTTTCATGCAACTGAAAATCTTCTAGTACGTTTTTCACATAACTCATAAAAGATCCGCCAATCTAATAATATCTTCTAATAATAATGATATTTGTTCAGATAGTTTATACAATCTTTCTTAGTAACTTGTTTTACAACACAGTTATAAATAAAAAAATATAGGGAAGGGAGCTGACTCCCCTCCCTATAATATATTATAAGGTGTAATTAAGTTGTAAACAACTATCAGGCCTTAATCTTACCCGCTACCAGGAGGTTAGGATTGAGAAGCTTCAGGTCGTACATCGTACTCCAGCCTTGTGTAGTTCCACCATCGGCGAACTGTAGCAGCTGAGTAGGAACAACGCTCATGTACGGAGCATAAACAGCGGCGGAGCTCATCATATCGCTGCCGTTAACACCAATTACGAACTTACCAGCTTCAAGGGCAGGAGAAACGAATACCTTAAGAGCACCGAGAGTACCGGCGAAGTAAGGACCGTTAACATCGCTCACAGGAGCAGGAGACCAATCATGAATAAAGGCAAACACCGGAAGAAGATCGCTGGCGCAAATCATGTAGTTAGGAACAAATTTCTTTGTACGGTCGTACACTACGCGCTTGGCATCTTCAACAATTTCCATGAAGCCTTGATAGTGCTCTGCTTTGGAAACGCCCACCGGAAGAGTCTTGCTCCATCCAAGAGTTTCGTCAGTCGGGGCATTGTCGATAAGAAGCTGAACAACTTCTGTGTCGATTTCATATTCGAGCTGACCAACAGCCTTCTCTGCAAGCTGGTCACCAAGGTCGAAGCCGTAGTCGGTCTTAGCCTGGAAAGCAGCAATCTGAGAGTAGTAAACAGCGATACGACGAGCCTTAGCAACAAGAGCGATATTCTTCATCTCAGCCTTGAGCATCGGAAGGTCGTTCTGAGGAACAACTACGTTGTCGTAGTAATAAGCTACACGGTCAGTAGCAGCAAGAGTTGTGGTAATTGTCTTGCCGTCTTCACCAACATTTACATAAGTGGGTTTGCCAGTTGCGTGAGTAACCTTAACGTCGTACTTGGCTCCGTCCTTCTCAAACGCGCCCTTAACAACAGGAGTCCAGGAAAGAGCAAGAGAATCACCCAGAGCCGGAGTTTCAACAACACGGTCACCAGTGTAATCAGCATCAACATCACCAAGAGCGAACGGGCTGTTCAGTAGCTTACCGGCAGTGGTCTGACCCTTGGTCTTGGCAGCAGTATACTCAATGTAAGTAATGAAACCGCTCATAGAGCTCATCGGGTGAACAATTACTAGCTCATTAGCAATTAAGTTAGGAAGAGCAACAGTTGTAAGGTTCAGGCAGAATTTCTTATAAAGTCCGAGATCTGAACGCTGTGTGCCAGAAGCGGCATCAAAAGCTTCGGAAAGGAACTTGGAAGTATTGTCAAGCACCTTAGCAATAACTAACTTCTTGTGGTTATCCATCTTCTCGCCGTTGTGAGTTCTGCTGTAAACAGATTCAGAAACTGACAGACGACCCTTGTATTGTTCTAAAAGATTCATTATATTTACCTCTTTATATTTTATTTAAGTCGTGCTAGAGACAATAAGTCATCGTCTACTACATCATCTTGAACGATGGGAATTATTTCCTTCTTAGGTGAAGTAATCTTAGCACTTAACTTTTCCTGTAGTTGCATTGACTGAAATGGTAACTTACTCAAGTTAAGATTTACAGACTGTAAACTTTCGCATACAGAATCAATATCGTCAAATGTGTAACTATCAGGCAATCTATTTAAAATTTCATTCTTAGATACACCAAGTCTAACTGATTGTGATTCAATATAACGGTTAACCGCACCAGCGGCTATCTTCTTGTACTTTTCAACAAGATTATTTGAAGCACTTAACTTCTTAGTGTATTCTGTCTTCTTTTGAGCTAAGTCTTTCTGAACTGTTGAAAGTTTTTCAGTTAAAGAAGTGATTTCTTTACTGCTATTTTCATTAGCAATCTTCAGCTGTTCGGTTAGTTCCGCAACTTTACTTCTGCTAGAAGTGACTGATTCAGCTAACGCCCTAGAACGTTCAGTTAAACTATTCTTAGACTTAATAGCTTCATCTTTAACGGAAGCTAACTGTTCGTTTAACTGACTAACTTGCTGCTCATAATTACTTAACTTTTCTTGTAGAGAAACAACCTTCTTCGCTTCCTCTGATAACTTCAGAATCGCTTGTTTATACTTAGCCATCTTTTCGTTACATGACGCTTCTTTAGTATAACTAACTGACAACTTCTCCTGTAACTCAAGTAGCTGTTGTTCCTTTTCTTTGTTTTCTTTTAAGGAGGCTTGAAGCTGTTCTAACAAATCTGCTTCGGTAGTATCGACTGCAACGTCTTCGTTAACAACTTCTTTATAATTAACAGAAGAAGGTTTTTCTATGATTTCTTCTTCTGGAGTATATTCAATATGGAGAGTATTCAATGTCTCCTGCATGATTTTTCTGTCTGACGCAGATGCTTTTTCTAAAGATTCTTGTAATGCCTTTTTCAACGGAATGCTGGAATTTCCAACAGATTCTGTGACGTATTCCATACGAGCGGCCTTTACTGCAGGCAGAAGAACAACGTCAAAGCAACTAAACTCATATGTGTCTTCGTCAACAGATTCATTTCCATCAATGTCTGTTGATACATCTCCTGAACCTCTAGAGGAGATTCCCATTTTATATCCATAATCGCAAAGGGTCTTTAATATGCGACCATTTGGAGTGTCGAGAATATCAAAAGAGCTGATAAGTTGTCCTTTATTATTCTTCCGGGGAGGATTGGGCATACAAATAGCAATCTTCTCCATGTCAATCTCTTGACGATCAGCGGGGTGACCAAGTTCTCCGAAATACCCGCCGTTTTCAAATGTTTCCTTAGCTATCGGGCTATTAAAAACATTCTCCCAAAGTTGCTCAGAATATTTTCTTCCATTACGAGTAGGGTTTATAATGTCAGCAACTGGTCCAGACAGACGACCTAATATAGGGCTGCCTTTTTCGCTGACTAGAGCTGATCTGTCAAAGGTCAACTCTTCGTTTGACTTTTTATCCATCTATATTCCTTTCAACACATCATTTCTAATCTAACACGAACATTCTGTAGCTGCCCTATCTACAGCTGTTTTCACCGGGTCAATTTGTATTGACTGTATAAATTTAGCACTAAAGTTTTGATAAAATAAGTTTTTCTACAAATTACTTAAAAAACAATCTTATCGTCAATCTTAGGTGGGTCATTTTTAATCTCTTTTCTGGTAATAGCTGTGTATGCAGGCTTTGCTGTATTTACATAATTTTCAGAAACGGGATAAAAATCTCTATAACCTCTTGCCCATGTCTGTTTGACAATTTCTTTTGCTAAATCAGTTCTGCCTTTTGCATACTGCAAAAGATGTTCTAGTCTCATCTTCCATTGGGTGACATTTATTGATTTATACAATTTTTGATCCACTAAATAATTGTTTACATATTCAGCAAGATCAGAATCAGAGATAAGTTCAAAAGTTAAATCAGTACACTGTTCTAAATTGGATTTCTTCTTCGGCTTTGTATCTAGTTGTTTAGTTTCATTTTCTAAAAGATTAGATACTTTGCCTGAATTGTTAATAAACGGTGTAGCTGTTAAAACTATATTGTTATTTTTATTTGTTAATGGTATATTGTTATTATTTGTCTTTACTGAGTTAAGATCTTGTTCTTTACTTTCTTTACTACTTGTTGTTAACTCAGTTAAATCCTTGTAACAAGTTTCTTTACTACTTGTTAATTCTGAGTTATTATCAGAATCTTTATCGTCTTCAAGCAATATAGCGTAGAACTGTTCTTCATTGATTCTGAAATATCTTTTTGCAGGCATTCCTGCAACTTTAACATTAAGTATTTTCAATTCTACAAGATGCTTGATAATTGAACGTTGTTGATAATCAGACAACGTTGTAGATTCCATGACATTTTCAACAGTGCTATAGAAATAGCCGTCATCTGTTAAGCTATGCATTCTATTCCAGTAGTCATACTCTGAAATAATTTCGCCAAGAAAAATACTCTCATGGAGTCCTATCTTCTTGGCGAGTGTTTTATTATACAGACCGTAATTATTACTAGCGAATTGTGTTAGCAGTTTCTTTTCTCGAATTGAAAGCCCCATAATCTGTTCTCCTTAGTTTAAAGTATTATCTAATATTGTTACGACGTTCTTCAACGTACTGCTTCAGCATCTCAAGTGTTTCGGGAGTATTCTTGAAGATAAAGTCACAGTAACGAGGGTTCTGAACGTTTACTTTCTTTCCTTCGCAACGGATTCCTGCATTTACTAATCTGTCAGCGAGTTTAAGACTATGAATGTATAGATATTCTGATTCAATATGATCCATTTGGATTACATACCTCCGTAATTTTATATTTTATATTATAGTTAATTCTGGTTAATTATTCAACTTTGTTCTCTATAGCACGTTTCAAGAACTTTTATGTCTGCCTTTATCAGGGACAATAGCTTTATACAAGGAGTCAAATCATATGTTTTTGTGTAGTAATACAAACACTGATACACTTCTTGTAGCCTTGAAAATCTATAAAACATCTGTTTATTCTGAAGTTGTTCAGAAAACAATGTTGCCTGTAAGGAGTAGGAATTCAAAGTTGATAAAACTTTGTTTATATTTTCGGGGTCGGGGTCTTTCATTAAGTTTATATACAATGTTGATTTCTTATTGTTATAACTCTTGCGTAGCTTTTCGTAGAACATTGCTAGATCAAGAGGCCTGTTGTCGTTTATAAATTTCAGCACTTCTACACTAGGCCCAGAAGATCTTAATAATGTTTTTACTTCATTTGAGCAATCAATACCCGATTCTTGAAGTTCATTCAGTAGTATCAAACAATCTGTTTTTGATATTGCCATACTTTGTCCTTTCCAATATTATTGGCTAATTTATAGGTTTGCAGTGTCCGTCATGTCAATCCCTAGATCTGCGGGAGAGGGTAAAGGAGCAACGGTTTCTTCCTCAGAAGGAACAGGAGGCATTTCTTCAGAATCTTCTTCAGTGGGAACGGGGATTTCTGCATCTCTTGCCTGTCTTCCGGATCTAGGCATTCTAACATTTACATCGATGTCCCTGTCATCCGGTTCGTTATCTCCTTCTTCTTCCATGGCTCCTTCTTCTTCCAGTTTATCAATTTCTTCTTGAATAACATTTATTACTTCTGGATTATCAATAATCTCAGCAAGTAAGATCTTAAGAATACGAAGTTTCTGGGATGGATCCTCTACATCAGACAGTAGGTTCATAACATCTTGTGTGATTCCAACCTTAGATGCTAGATTGTCCCGTCTGTCAATTTCTTCTTGAGTTGTTGGAGGCTGCATCTTAATAGTAAATTTGTTTACATAAGAAACTAATCCTTTATCAAGCAGAAGTAGATTGATCAGGTCAGTAACTAAATGGATAAGAGTGTTCTGAACACGTTTAATGGTTTTTGCGTATCTAGCAGAAATCAGTGACAGAGAAGCTCCACCATTAAATCCGGCTCCGTCCTCAGTGTCTCCCATATACTGTTTCGGAATTTTTAATCCGCCGAAAAGTTTATTCTTAAAGTAGTCTATATCAGTGAGACCCTTTACATCAACGTCTCCGCCGATCTGCTGAGGAGTTATGCTACCTATTCCGTTATGCATCGGAACATATATACAGTTTTCCATCGGTCCCGGATTTGTATACTCTGACATAATATTGCCAGTGTCAAGAGACGCTTTTCGTTCAAATAGTGCCTTTATGCCCATCATATGTTTTCCAACATTCTCTTGTGGCATATCGCCTACTTCAACATTGATAACTCTTAATACAGAACTCTTAGTAAGACGATTCAGAAGTAGCGAGTTCTCAAGTAGTGTAAGAGTTCTCCAAAGTTTGTATACAGAGTATAGAATGGACTGCCCATGTCGAACAGTATAACTTAACTTATTTGTATCATCAGAACTGTTCATGTCGTTGTTAAGAAAGATGTCTACTACTTCAGGGAAACGTTGAAAATTATCTTCTAAAGAGGCGTGAACAAAGGCAGTTGCATCGTACAAAGTTACATCGGAACGATTGAACCGATATCTCCAAGAAGGAACATCAATTGAAGATTGTTTCTGTTGTATACCCGATCTAACAGGAGCTTTGATGTAGGCATATGTTTTTCCGAACTTGGTCAACTCAAACATTTCAGCAGGATTAGAGACCATCTCTACATACTGAGCATAACGGTCGTCTTTTGAATTGGCGTGTACTATAACTGCTTCGTCTAACTTAGAGTTTTCCCTGTTTTCATGAATCTTGTCCAGTTCTTCTTTAAGATACTTTTTCTTTTCAGAAACATCGTCAGGATTGAATACCCCGTCTTCTATATCAGAGTTACGATACATACGAAGATAAACGTCTCCGTACTTACACAAACAGTAAGCCCATTTAAAGATGTTCTTATCGACATTTAAAACATCCAATAGATATGTTATATACTTTAAAACATCTTCGTCGTCTGATTGGCACCAAACAATGCGACCATTCTCAGAAATCTCTGTTGAATCTTCTGTATATATTTCAAGAGCAGAGGCTATAGTAGTGTCTTCACACATAGTGTCAATGACTTCATAAAGAAGTTCTCTATTCTGTGAAACTTGAGTAAAGGATTCTAACTTACTGATGTCCATCATACTGGACTTAACACCATTTATCAGAGCATCGTAAAACTCCCCGTCAGTGTCTATGCCAATATTTCTTTTCGGAGTAGGTACGGGGTTTAATTTTGTTCCGTACAGATCCGTTGCATCAGCAAATACAGACTCACTATTTTTTAAATCGTTTGCCATATTTACTCCTTTGTAAAACTATTTATAGAATAATGCCATTTGCAAGATAACTAGAGTACAGTTCGCTTGCTTTCCCCATTCCAAAATCTAAAAATGTAGATTTGTTAGGTTGTATTGAGTCTAATTTTTTTAGTTCTTCTTCAAAGTTTAATACAATTTGTTCTCGGTCTACTTCCGTTGTTGCTTGACTTACATCAATTGTTGTTTGTATCGTTTCTCCCCAGTCAAAAGAAAATTCCTCTGCATGCTGTGAAGCATTATAAAGAGCGCCGCACACACCGTCCGCCGCGTCTTTTCTTCCCATGGGAGTGTGGTCAATTTTTCCGTTCCCGTCTTTTTCAAGGTCTAGAAGTTCCTCTACCAGTTCAGTTGTAGGGTACATATCAAATCGTTCTTCATATATTGCATTCTTAAACGTTAGATAAGGTAAGCATACTTTCTGTTCTCTATCTACTCGGTCAACAGATATAATTGAAGTGTTAAAATGTTCCGCCTTCAACACTTGTAGTAAATCATATGACTGGAAAGTATCTGCGGAAACTCCTTTAATGTTAAAGCCTTCTTGACGTAGCCAACGAATGAAGTTTCGGTTCTTTTCAAATGATACTTGACAACCTTTGGGTGCTTTTATACTTACATGAAATGCTAGAGTGTAATACAAATCTTTTGACGGGTCTTCCCCCGGCTTTGTTGGTTTCTTTCCGTTAATCCAAACTCCTCCAATACCTGTAGCGTCTCCTGACACTGACATATCAAGGTGTATGTACAACGGGCGAGATTTTAGTTTAGGATCTATACGAGTTTTATCAATGAAGTCAGAATATTGTGTCTTGTCGTCAGCGCCGTCTCCAACAGATATGATCTCTTTTGTAAATAGATTTTTGCGTTTTTCATTTCTAACAGCAGCAATTCTATTTCCTGCAAAATACTTAGTTGTCCCTGAAGTGGAGATACCAGCAATATCTGTTAACGCAATGTTGATATCATCTATAAAGTTCTCGTAGTATCCCATGGGCACATCTATAAGAGTGTATCCTCGGTCTCTATATGTTTGTAAATCTGCCTCTGTAGAATTCAGAGGAACTACTTCACTATTCAGAAATTTATTACCCACAGCTACTTTAAATTTTACTGCGCTGTCTTTATCGGTTCTTATCACCCACTGAGGTTCATCAACTATGTATGTTGTTTTACTATCGTTATTCTTTTTTCCTTCAATGAATGTTTCCATGTAGGATTGTTCAGTTCTCTTTGAAGATGCAAGAATTAGCAATGTAGGATTGTGTTCTCCATGCATAAAACGAGATTGCATACGAGCACTTGCCGTATTAACAAGGTCTTTTGCTTTCTTTTTCTGCATCTCTACATCTTGTGTTGGTACAAAAGAGACCTCGTCGCAGAACACAGAGAACACAGCTCTACCAATTATGTGTCTTGGTAATGAACCATACAGAAGATCAATACCTTTTGGAGGAACCCAGACAATGTTTGTGCTACCTGATAAAGAACCATTCTTCATAAACCACGGGGAATTTTGTAACAACTCTTGACATTTTTGCCAGCCTACACCGGCAGCTGCATCCATTGTTATGTTGATGAACGCGAAAGTAATTTTATCAATAGGCTGTAACCCATAGTGTAAATAAGGGTCTTTAAGACACATCATTCTATATAATTGATAAAGGATGCAAAGAACTGCCATAAAAGATTTACCGATACCAATTGACCCTGTCAATGCAAGAGTATTGTACGCTGTGTCAACATTTGTAGGAAAAATCTTCTTCAGAGTCTCAACCCAATACGGATATACAGTTTTTCTTCCTTCAGAATCTATAAGACTCTTTCCTAAATAGTATTCATCATACAGAAATGTTTCTATATCTACAGGAATTTCTTCATAGTCTTGATATACCAAATCTTGATAAACATCGGAAGATCCTGACTCCGAATACTGTTTCAGTATTTCAATGGCAACTTTCTTTTCATCCTCTGTTAAGTTATCCAGTTCTTTCTGAATGTCTGAACTTATGAAACTTAAAGTGTCAGGCACAGTCTGCTCACTCCTTTTATCTTACCATATTCTATTACTGTAATCGTCCTCTATAACATAAAAGTCTTTTCTATTTGTAACTGTTTTTAATACAAGATTACCGGAGCTGTCTTTTACTTTGACTCTTATCTGATATTTATATTGTCCCGGAAAGATTTTCATTGTGTCTTCCTCGGTTAATCTTACAGTAATATTTCCTTTATCGTCAATGTTATTGAGTACTTTTGTAGTAGAAGATTTATCATTACTGAACTCTGTAGTAACATTCCCGTCAGTTCCAAATGTCTTTTTCATTACAAATTCATAGTTAATAGAATTAGGAATGAAAATATAGAAAAACAGCATACAACCGTCGTTTTTCTCAAACTTGTATGCTGTTTCACTATTGTCGACATAAACAGGAAATGTATAACTAAAATCGTCTCCACGACTCAAGTATATATTCTTGTGTTGGTCAACTCTATACATACTGCACCTTACTCTTCCATAGTAGATCCTTCAGGAATATAGATAGTGCAAGCAAACGCGTGGTTCTTGTTCCGAGTACTTCCGAGACCAACTTTGAACTTAAGACCATATGCTTCAGCAACATTGATTGCATTCTGAAGTTTCTCTTTTACAGGAGCGTATACAGTGATGTTGCCGTCTGCATCAGTTGATAGGTCATCATATGTGTATCTCTGAGAAGCTTTCTTGTTCACACGATTTTTAGATCCGTCAGTATCTTTCTCTAGTTCATTGTAAATAATTCCCCAGAGTGAACTATTCATTTCATCTTCGTCCCGTTTCTGTTCAGGGGTCAGAACTTCTCTATTCTTACGACCATCCTCATTCAATGTGGGATTAGATTTCTTATTGTAGTACTTCTTTGCTTTTTCAATATCGTTTCTATCATAGAATCCTGATTTAATTCCACTCTCTGCTTTTTTACGATTCACACCAAAATACCACATTACTAATTGAATATCAGACTCTTCATCTGAAAGTTTTGAATCCATCGGGTCGTCATCATTTTCTTTCAAGGCTTCTTCAACCTTTTCATCAACAACGGAGTCCATGATGTGCTCTTTTACCTCGTTAATGCCTTGAATAGCGACGTCATATGTAGTGTACGCCTGCATGAAGATTCTTTTTGGATTATGGTTACCTGTATCTTCTTTAACATCAACCCAGATGTAATCAGGAGTTTCTATAGAACCTATAGGAGAAATTGTAAAGATATACTGTTTATCGTTGAAATCTCGAATGGTGTTCATAGCGGTCTTTCTGTTTTTAATTTTCTCTACAAGATCTGCAGGATCAAACTCTTCAAGTGTTCCGTTAGTAAATGAGAATTGCCCCGCTTCAGTAAGCTGCTCGTCATCTTCATCTTCATCCATTTCCGCTAGTTCGTATGCACAGTCAATTAAATCTTCTGCAAGTTCTCGAACAAGTATAGCAAGCTCGCCATATGTGTCAATACCATGAGTAACATAACTTCCACGAACACAATTATCAATCTCATACTTAAGGTCAGAAAGTTTTCCTAAAACCTGAACCAGGTCAGAGTCTTCCAACTCCCAACCATCGCTTTCAAATGCTTCAGTAAGCCCTTTATTCTCCTTGATCTTATCATCCTTTGTACCAAGAACAGGATCTTCTATGGGTGCCGTTTCTTTTTCAAATTTCTTTTGCGTCTTCTTTGATACCGCAACAGCATCTCCCATAATCGGATTCAATGCAGTAACTTTATTCTCTGCATTATCAAAGTTGTTAATATTTTCGGTGAGTTCTCTAATTTTCATTACAAGTTCTCCTTAAGAAAAATACATATTATATTCATTTCGAGGAGTTTCTCCTCCTTCATACACGCTGTAGATGAACATACTGTTCTCTACTCTAACTCCGTCTAATTCCCAAGGAACTGTCCAGCTCTTTGCTCCGGGAGCATAATCTTGCGGAGGACCCATGACAGTAACGTCAACACCTTCGTCTGCAAGTTCTTTAAACATCTTTCCAATGGCAGCAGGCTCTTGCCAACCGTTATATCGGTTAACAATAGAATTCAATTTACGACGAATACGTTCACTTATTTTGCCTGTACGCTCTAAAGTGTTTTTCTCCCTCTCATTCAGAGCTTCATTTACAACGTTTAACTGTTGAGCAGCTTCTGACTCTCCTGCTGCAATATTCTCTACATTAGGAGAAAGCATAGCAAGAGCAGCTTGAAGTTTACCGATATGATTGTTGATGTCAGCAACAATATCTTTTGCTAGGTTAGCAATGTTGTGCTGATTATTTGAATCGGCATTTACAATAAGGTCTGTATAGGCTCCGTTCATATCCCAATTCTGAATAATCAAATTGTTAATAAGTCCTGCTATTCCTGCATCCGGACCTGCTGTAACAGTTTCTTTACTTGGCTCTACCTCGGCAACAATTTCAATTTCTTCTGCTGGGAGAACATCGTTAATGTCTTCCTGTAGAAATGCATTTGAAGTAACTTTCATAGTAACTTCGTCTGCAGTCTTTTTTGTGCATGTCCCAATTAGAGGACCAACTCTAAAGCGTTCACCAACATCGGGAACATCCGTCATTCCTTCAGTAGGGAATTGTACTTCTTCTCCCGGCTTTTCTGTAAACTGTGTTCCTCCTTCCTTTAAGTAAGAAGTAAAGCATTCGTCAAGGTATTCATCCCCGAAACCATTATAGTTGTTATACCATTCAGTTGCTTCTTCATTAGTGTCACAAATCCAGTCAGCATAATCTGGGTCTGGACCATACACATCTTCATCTCCGAACATGAAGAAATAATTATCCTCGTCGGGATTATAATACATCGTATAGTCCGTATAAAATCCGTCACTGTCCATCACTTGTTTGGAAATTATTCTCCGATACTTATCTGTATCAAAAGTTTCCTTCAAAATCATTCTTGTTGTTCCTCCCATGCTTTAATAGCTGCATCAAGTGTACTCTTTAGCTTTTCGTACAAACGAATAAATTCATCTGTTTCCCAGTCTTCCAGTCTCGGGGCAAGACGTTTGTCAACTTCATATAGACGTTTATAATCAGACAGAAGATTCTGTGCGCTTTCAACAGAATCAACAGATGCTGAGAAGTTAGTGTCGTCCATCCAGTCTTTCCAGTTGTCATAAATATATCCAGAAGGCATATCCCACTCCATGGAATCTGCAAAGTCAAGGAACTCTATCACTGCCTGTTTTAGTTTATTGAATAACTGGGACGTATAATCTTCTCTAAGATTCTCGTCCTTCTGTTTGTACTTCCCATTAAGATAAGCAGAAATAATTTCGGGGTCATTTGTAGAATTTACTACTTTACGAAGTTCTTCCTTCTCATCGGGAGTCATATTAGGAGTGACTGCTTCAAAGAGATTTCTTAAGTCAAGATAATTTCCGTTGTCCAAACAAGCTTCATCCATACGACTTAACTTCTGTCTTACGGTAAGGCTTTCTTCATATGTCTCATCTGGAATGTCGTATTCAGCATCATATGCTTTCTTCTTAGCTTGTCTATTACGAATCTCGGCAAACTCACGCATTACATCTTCAATGTCAGCAGCATCTTGAAGTCTATTAGCAATACGGAAAAGTTGCTGATCTGTATACTTATTAAAGTTATAGTTTTTTCCAAAAGATCTAATCTTCTGAATAAGATTGGTTCTATCAGCGTTTTCAGTGTTTGCTTCACATATCTTCTTACGACTGTAATTTTCGTTCATCATTCTGTCTACTGCAGTTACATATTTTCTGCCAGAAGTTTCATCAGGGAAATACAGAAACAGACCCGTTGGTGTGTTTTCTGCAACAAGATGCGCACCAAACATTTCATATTCAACTGCGTCTTCTTTGCCCTTATATACAGGTCCAATCTTCTGACCAATTTCTGTCATGTAGTATTGTGGGTCGTACTCGTTGTTACGGTCAAGCATGACAATAAGGTCGTCCATATTCCGTACACGAAGTTTACGAGCAATACGAGCGAATAGTTTCAAATCAGCGTCCAGTTGATCTTCTGACATATTCCCCATAAGGTCGCCTAACATATCAGACATATATCTAACGTCTTTATGTTCCCAATCTTCAGACATCGCAGTAACATTTACATCGTCCGCTGTTGAGTTGTTAAATCGTTCTGCGTTCTTTTCAGGATCTCCTGCATCAAGTGTTGAAAAATAACTTAATGCGCCTTTCTTTTTCTTAACGTTCATTTGTAACTCCTTCAAATAAACTCTTTATATGACATTCCTGACCCGTTATCATAACCGTAGTCAGCTTGCTCTTCGTATTCCTCTACTGCGTCGTCATAGAAGAAGTCATACGCTTCTTCGTCAAAGAGGTCTGTATTTTCTGCTACACTTTGGACTAGTTCTGGGAACTTTTCCTTGAAGGTTAATTCTTCGTATCCTTCAGGAAGTGCATCTTTCAGTATCTCTTCTAGCTCCTTAATCTTTCCTCTGTCGTAGTACTCTTTTACTATATACTCTGCAAAACGAAGATTATCTTCAGTAGAAGGTTCAAAATCATAATCTACTTCACCAGCACCGTCCCAAGAAGGAAATAGCGTATAGTGAATAGTTGTTAAATTTTCGTTCAGTTTAAATTTCATATTTCAATACCTCTTACTTATGTATACAATATGTTATAATTTAGCAGAAAATGATATAATATTCAACTGTTATTTAATTTTATTAAATTAAAAACGCCCTCTAACATAGAGAGCGTTCTAATCAGAATAACACGATATTACTCTGTCTTGAGCTGTTTATGAAGTTTAAGTACTTCAGCTTCAATCATGTTTTCAAGAGTTTCCATGTCAACTGTAAGTCCTTGCTTCTTCAGCATTTCTGTCAAATAATTAACAACATACTCTTTCTTGGCTTTACCTTCGTCTGTAGCAAATAGCTGGTCTGCAGCGTGTACAGCAATTTCTACATAGGTCATTACTTTGTTTAGTTTCTCTTGACCAAACTTCTGTTTAAGCAAGGGAATAACGAATGTTGCTACAAGAGCGGAAAGTAGCAGGATTACAAGCTCAAAAATGTTGGTGATGTCCATGATGTTTTCTTCTCCTTAATTTATTCTATATGTTTTCCTTGATACTTAGGACGTTGCTGATTAAATTCATTACATTGCTCTTCTATGAGCATTTTTATCTCAAGGTCTGTAATAACGATACTCTTATTCGCCAGAATCTCTTTTATGGATTCAACAGCTTTTGCGTATTTCTCTGCGCCTAGCATTTCTGGATAGAGTTGTTCTACAGCCCTTACGCAAGTTTTAACAGTATCTCTTTTTTGTTTTTCTTGACAGTTTTTCTGATACTTTTTTCCAATCCATGCCCCAACAGCTGTTATGATACCTGTTAGTATTGTGTAAAGTATCTGGTTACCATATAATACAAGAAATTGCATACTCTGCCCTCTTCATTAAAATGTTCCAGAATCTACCCAACCATAAACTGTTGAACCTTGCCCCGGAACCTTAACTAAATGATATGGATGCTTACCTCTACTGTTGATTGCTGTAATTGTAGCTTTACCGGGTCTACATCTAAATCCGATTCCAACTATCGATGAACTTGTATAGTGTGTGTTACCTTTAAAGTTGACTACATCGCCTACCTTAGGTTCTTTTGGGGCAACAGGAGTTGCAGGAGTGGGTGCTGGAGCAGGAGTTACATTCCCGTACTTTTTCAAGAATGTTTCTCCCATATTAGCTCTTGCAATTTTAACTGCCTCGGACTGGTTTGCAGGTCGTTCATAATTTACTAGAATGAAATCAGATGCTGTACGAACATTCTTTGCATTCTTTATCGTATCAACTAAGCCTTGATAACCTGCCATTTCGGAAACCATGAATTCTAACTGCATCTTCGGGTCACCAATTGATCTATTATTAGACTTAGCGTAGTTGTATAGTGCCTTCTTCCGTGACCAGTATGTCCACTGTACTAGACCATAGCCAACAGCGTCGTTAACAAAGTTTGTGTATGTGCCATTGTCTACACTCTCAGTATATGTCTTGTCATTGTACCCTAAAGCTGCCTCGTAGGAATTCTGCATATTATTTGCTTGTAAAGCACTTTCTGCATAAAGGTTCCCCATGATTGCAGCCACACCATACGGATTATTGTAAACAGACATAAGGTAGTCCCACATCTGTTTTTCCGTCATTGTAGTTGTATTTCCAACAGGAACATCAGGAATAATATTCGATACATCGGTTGTTGTAGAACCTTCTGCAAGTACAATGTCTTTAATGTTAATCGGAGACATAATGCTATTTGTACCACTTGCATTCTTATCGATAACTACGCGGTCACCATTTATAGCTAGTACAATCCAAGTATCATTCTTTACAAAATCAGGAATAAATCCTCCGGTGTACCAGGTATTTCCAATAACTTTAACTTTACTACCAACTTGAATATTTGTGTTAGGAACAGTTATTGACGGTGCGGCAGGAACACTTGTAACAGCATCGTCATATTTCGGAAGTCCATATCCTCTAATGTATCTGCTGTTAACTTGTCTGTTAGTAAATGCAACTGAATTATTGCAGTTACCTTCAATAATTGTCATATTCGTTCCTACAACAGAATAAACAATTCCTACGTGGTCAGCTACTCCTGTATTGTCTCCAAAGCCAGAATCTTGCCAATCATAGAAGATAATATCTCCTGGCTTAGGAGTGTACGAATCATCTTCCATCCAACGATTATGTTGCTGGAATAGCTGGATCATTCTAGGACAACTACATTCTGGGTAGATAATATCAGTGGCTCCAACTTTCTGCGCCACAGCAGACACAAATGTTGCACACCAAGGATCAGTGTACGTCATTCTGTAGCCTGCAGGTAACGGGGTTATAGTATTATAAGTATCAATTATAACACGATGCGTGCCATCTGACTCTCTACGACCTAACCAAGCATTAGCTGCCTGTAAAACAGTATTTCTATCCAATACTCAATTCCTCCTGTCTCATAGAAACTTGTTCTCTTTTAAACATTCTTGATATTTTTCAGTTACAAAACTTATTGCCGCAACAGCTTGCATGTTTTTAAACTTCGGATGTTCGTGGCAGAAACTATTATAAAAAGATATGTCATCTAAAATGTCGTTAAAGTACTCATGTGAATGTTCAATCCCTAATCGCAATTCATCTGATGCTCGAAGTATTCTTCTTCGGGCTGCTTTCGCTTCGCATTCTTCTTGATAATACATGAATTGCTTTCTAGATTCTTCAATGTCATCTAATCTCTTATCAGTTGTTTCCTGATAATTTGATTGAGCTTCTTTTAACTCTTTTACGCTCTCTAATACGTCGTGGTTTAACGCTTTTCCAATTATCCTCCCTAACCAACTCCAGGGGTTTATCTTCAAGGGGCTTATTTGTACTAATGTTAGTAGGACCAGAAGTCCTCCACCGCCGTATTTGAAAATCTGGTCTAGTGGCATTTCTATATATTTCCTCTACTTTATTTTAATTTACATGACAGATACCTTTGTCCTCTTCAGTTGTTTGTTAATTCATACAATAATTTTAGCGTTATAGATATAATAAAGAGTAGATTTATTTTGTTATTATAAAAAATGCTCAGAGCTTGTTTAGCCCTGAGCACTGGTATACTGTTTAAACTTAAACTTATTTCTTACGTTCTTGCATTTCTTTGATTACTTTATCAATCTCGTGTGCAACTTTTATGAAATCTTCTTTCTTATATCCCTTTGTTGTCATAGCCGCTGTTCCAATACGAACACCTGAAGCCTGTTGTGGAGAACGAGTTTCTGTTGGAACACAATTCTTATTCAAAGTAATGTGGTGCTTATCTAATTCGTCTTGTACTTCTTTTCCTGTTAAACCCGTTGCAGTTAAATCAACAAGGAACAGATGATTATCTGTTCCACCAGTAACTATCTTATACCCCATAGAGATAAACTCGTCGCACATCGCCTTGCAGTTACCTACAACGTCGTGTATGTAATTCTTAAACTCTTCTGTACAAGCCTCTTCTGCAGCTACAGCCTTTCCAGCAATTACGTGTTCCAGAGGACCCCCTTGTGTTCCAGGAAAGATTGTACTGTCAACTTTCTTAGCAAGTTCTGGCTTACAGAAAATAAGACCTCCTCGGGGTCCTCGAAGTGTTTTATGAGTTGTTGTAGTAATAATGTCGGCAAGACCAAACGGAGAAGGATGATCTCCCGCAGCTACAAGACCTGCAATATGCGCCATGTCGACCATAAAGTATGCTCCGACAGATTTAGCAATATCTGCAAACTTTTCAAAATCAATTATACGACTGTAAGCAGAAGCACCTGCAAGAATAAGCTTCGGACGAAACTCTTCAGCCTTATTTTTAACATCATTGAAATCAATAAATCCTTCTGCGTCAACATCATAGAATTTCATGTTGAATAGCTTTCCACTGAAGTTAACAGAAGATCCGTGAGTAAGATGACCGCCGTTATTAAGTGACATGGCAAGAATAGTGTCGCCTGGTTTAAGAACACTCATGTATGCAGCCAGATTAGCACTTGAACCGCTGTGGGGTTGAACATTTACATGATAATCAGTGTTAAATACTTTACGCCACATATCACAGCAGTATTCTTCAAGTTCGTCAATATATTCACAACCACCGTAATATCTTCCCTTACTTCCTGATTTGTGATTGGCTGGATAGCCTTCACAATACTTATTTGTCAAACATGAGCCGACAGCCTTTAAAACATTTTCACTTACAAAGTTTTCGCTTGCAATCAATTCAACTGTAGTGTCTTGACGATGTTTTTCTTTCTTAATAATGTCAAATACTTTGGAATCCAATTCTACCTCCACGAGCCTTAGGCTCTTATAAAATAATTATTGTGTGGCTGTTCAAGACGTTGCAATAGGGGTGCAAGCAATTATTTATTCTTATCGGTATATAGTAATAAAACAGCTGGGATCGCTGGTCACACTCCTAGCAAACAAGAAAGCATAAGTGACAAAGTATATTTATTGTTTGTCAGTATAGAATATACAATATTAAACAGAAGAAATGCAATGACAAAACATTGCACAATCTTCTGCCATACAACTTTCTTACGTATACATACATTTAATCTCAGTATGGTTATCGAACAGTTTCCGTATTTGTTTTTCCTGTGATAAATTCTGAATGAGGCAATGTTTCAAGCCACCGACAAAACTCTCTCCACTCAGGCAGGCGATGGTCCTTACGCTGTGCATAGATAGTTTTAAGCTGGCGATAATTTGTCGTAATGCCTGCAGTTAACTGAAACCCTGCGGGGTTACTATAAAGGATTTCAAGGTACATCTCTTTCAGCTGTTCTTTGGTCATAGTTTCTAAAAGAGTATTATACTTCTCAATCTTCTTTTTCATAATGTTGATAATCTTAGGATCTACATACTTGATGTATTGTTTATCAACATCGAATTTTGTAATACGGTGCATAGTACTCTGGCTGCTTACAAAATCAAAGAAGTGATATCGTTCAGCCTCAGTCCAGGCCTTAACAGTGAAAGTTAGATCAAACTGAACAACAATACCTGTAAGAAATTGGTCATGCCCTGCACCTTTTTCTGCTGTAGCAAGTTTTGCTATCCGAGGTGTAAGTTCGGATGTAAGTGTCTTTGTGTCTACTGCCATTGGATACTTAGCTCTAACTAAGGACTCATCAAGCCCATACACACAAGCATTTTCAACACAACCACAGTTTGGAACGGAATAACAACTCATATAGTATATCTCCTATTAGATTTATTTAAACTTCATTACTTAATGACAAGGTCTGCGTCAACAGAGATTACATTATCATTGTTTTTAAACATCATTAGGGATCCATCCTTCAATGTTACAGCGTTATAACGGGGACTGTCAAAGGAATTGACATTCTGAATTCCCATATATAGAGTTTCTTTGAACAAAAACACATCTCCTGTTGCTACATCACGAAATTCATGTGCGTTCTGTTGACCAGTGTAAACAATATTCATACTATTTATACCCCCTTTCAAGTTTGAATATACATTATAACGAATATGTGCCTGTATTTCAATTAGTTTCTACCCTATCTTAAGTTAGAACTGCGCGCGGAGACTGAGCGTTAGTAGATGACAAGATCTGCATTAACGAATTGAATCAATTCATCACCCATAAAGCAAGTAATTGTACCATCCTCAAGACAAATCGCATTGTACATACGGCCATTGGCGGTGGTTTCTTTGAACCTCATAAAAATGGCGTTATCATATTCAAAAATTTTGCCTACATCTACTTCATTAAAAAGATGTTTTTCATTCTTTTTTCTAATAATATTCATAACTTATTCCTCCTTTATTTTGTACCACAAGTATACTACATTTATGCGGAAAAGTCAATCAACTTCTAGCCTATAATAGGTTAGAAAAAAAAGGGAGATTACTCTACCTTTTCCGCGGGTTCATAGTCCATATTATCAATAGCCTTTTCGCGCATGTCGTCGTAAAACTCTTCGTGAACTTCCTGTCGTTCCATGTCGCACATCGAGAAAATCTCGTGCGCGTTGTAGTGCTCATCAATCCAGCGCTCGAAGTTGTACTCGTCGAGCCACATTTCCATTTCTTCGTCAACAAGCTCGTCAAAGCGCTCTTGATCAATAATCTCGCCTGTAATAGTGTTCATGTACGTCATACTGGTATACTCCTTTTCAAATATTCAAAACAACATGAGAACTACTTTTTAGTATATTGTTGATTAGTACGTATCGTACCCCGACATTTCAGCAGTGACATCATCGTCTACACAAATAAATTTCGGGTCTTTGAAGAAAAAATATGCAATCATGTCAGCTCCCTCTTTATGATCTGCATTCACATAGAAATGCTCTCCGGTGTTATAGTCATAGTACAGATAATTCATAGTAGTATCTCCTTGTATTTTATTTTAGCTAAAAGAGAATCAGATTCGTAGACAGGATCACATAAGGTTCTTCATAGTGTAGTTTTTCATAACCACATTATAAATTATACCGTATTGTAAAAAATTATCAACTACAGTATAATCTATAATAAAGCAGAATTTGACGTAAAAGAAACTGAGAGAAAATTATTTTTCCTCCTCAATAGAATAATCTACATATTTATAATGTAAATCAATCTGGTAGTCTTTGTCGCATTGTGGGCAATGATAAGATCGACGCTCTGTATAATAATCATTTTCATATAAATCATCATATATCTCATCAAAAATCAAGTCCGCGCCACAATTCGGGCATTTAATTTCTTCCATTTACTCTACCTCCTAATACTTACACATCGGAATATCTCTGTGCCATCAAGATACAATAATCTGAGCTTCTTTCTTGGAAACTTCATCGTTATCATTGAAAAATGCAAACCCGCCAAACTTCAGATTGACAGCATTATAAACCTCTTCAGTGTCTACAGACGTAATTTCCTGCGTTCTCATATACAGAGCGCCACTGTAAGAGAAAACATCTCCAATGGCAACCATATTGTAAGTGTCTTTGTTCTTATTCTTGTAGACAATATCCATGTATGTACTCTCCTTAGTATCTGTATACTTAGTTTGTAGTTTATTCAGTATAGGTCGTCAAGTGAAATCTGCCCTTCTAGCTCCTGTTCAGGATCTTCGAGAGGAGCACATTCATGCAGAACTTCCCCCGTAGTAAGATCTTTAATATAAATCTTCTTACAAGGGGTTGACAGGGAATTCCCCAGTTCAAACTGTTCTTCTGCAAAAGCAGCCATCGCCTTAATTGTTACTTCATCTGAAAATAGAGCAATGGTATATTCACTTACATCTGTAACAATGTTTGCACAGTACTTCGTCATTATCTGTTCCTTTCTAAAGTTTAATCTTTATATAATACAATAGGCGTGCCGAATAAACACGCCTATAATCTTCAATTCTTATTACCGAGTGTAAGGAGTGAGCTGGTAATCACCGACCTTATAGATGTTATCAATCTTGATTGTTGCGATAGGACGAGACTTCTCATTAAAGTAAGAATCCCGAACCATCTCTCGCATCTCTTCGTCCAGATCGTTAAAGTGATACTCCGAATGGGCAGGAGTTACCAGTATGTAGGAGACCTTCTTGTTGGTACCTTTCTTTGTAGGAAATACTCGAAGGTACATCTGCTCCGTATCAGTGTTCTGATAGATACGACCTCTCTGAATAGGAACAATGTGATTTTTACGAGTATGAGTAACTTCCGAACGACCTTCGCGTTCCTCAACGACAGACTTAATCTTGCTGTAGTTAACACCGGTACGAACAGTAGACTCAGTCTGTTTAAGGATCTTCCAACCTTCCTTGGCATAAGCAGCCTTCACGGGCAGCTCAGTGATGTAACCGATACGGAAGAACGTGCCAGACCGAATGCCACCCAGGGCCTCTTCAAGAAACGAGTAAGTCATTGAAAACTCCTCCTATTAACTGATGTTTACACATTCATTTTAATATAAAATGAATGTAAATTCAACTAACCTTACTTGTCAAGTTTCTTGACGTCCTCACAGTAAAGAAGAAATTCAAAATGTTTATCAACAAAACTAGCCCCATAATAGCCCGGGGCAGTAAGAGTTACAAATCCGTCGCTGCCGTTCTTCAGACTTGCTTCTGTATATACGGCATCTTCTACCCTGGCAGCCCTAAACGGAACATTGTCAGGAATTAACTTGACAAGATACTTCACATCTTCAGGGAAGAGTATATAATCTTTCTTCTTTGCCATCTGTTAATCCTCCAAAGGAACAGGTATTTTCATTAGCTTAGGATTCTTCTTCAGTAACCACTTATCAATCATATCACTAAGTTCTTTTGAACATTTATAACACGAAGATAATTTTGTGCTACTTGCTTCTCTAAAGTATTCTGCTTTTCCTGTTATTCTTCCTATATGTAAAATACAAGGGTTGGAGTATATTGGACCACCACATATCTCGCAAACAGAAGAAACTTTAACAGCGGGCGTTGCAACGTCTTGTACAACTGGTGTTTTATTTTCTATATTCGTATCTTTAACAACAGTGGCGGGAGGAGGAGAAACTTCCGGGATATCAAGAAGGTTCATCTTTTCAAGTGTTGTTTTGTTCTTACTCCCCTTAGGTCTACCACGAGGCATCTGTATTCTCCTCCTATAATGTTACATATAAATTATGCTATCGAAATTCAGCCCTTTACTCAGGATAGAAGAGATAAGGAACTTACGAGCAAACTCTCCTCGCTCTTCTGTCCAAGAATCCTCTCTCTGGAAAACTTCTACTTCAATCGGAGGAGGAAACATCTGACGGGCTATTGTAGCAACTCTTTCTCCGAGAAGGTCTCCTGCCAGAATGTTTCCATCCTTGTCTTTCTTCTCTGACTCAGAAGGGTAACTAAAGGAGATATGAAACGGCTCGCCCTTCTCGTCAGCGTCGAACTTGTTCATAACAACACCCAAGGTAGCAAACATAACAAGAAACAGGTTAGTAGAAATAATGGATTTAGGACGAGCACTCATTTCAATTAACCTCCGATCTTAGAAGTAATAAGGGAGTACATCATGTCAACTGCCGGATGGCCTTCCATAATCTTTCCCCAGTTGTTTTCCTGATAACTTTCCGTAACTCGAATGGGCTTGGTGTGGTCAACGAAGTCCGTCATCGCGTTGATTGCTCCCCAAGCCGTACCAGAGAACTGACTAATGTCGGGAGCCTTCAGGCACTGGAAGAAGGCATTCTTCAGATACTCCACATTGTTAATCTTTCGAGCAGTATCCTTATTGTAGTCCACCGGGAAGATAGAATCGAACATCACTTCGACATCTCCTTCAGTGAGCTTCACTTCGGAAAGGACCTGAGCCTGTTCGTTAAGCTCTTCCATGTAGGCATTGGCCATCTGAAGAACGTTACGAGCCTCTTCCAGCTTAGCATCAAGATTACCGATGTGACGAGTCGACCACTTACGACGGGTCTGGGAAAGGGCAAGGTTCAGAGTGTTGTTGCATACTACACGAATCGGGGTCATGCAGACCTTAACCGACCCGGTACCGTCATGAGTGTTAGTGAAACAGATGTAAGTGTCGAACTTATCATCGAGAATGTACTTCTCCGGGAGTTTAGCAAGAAGCCAAACGCGACGACCATCGTTCAGGCTGCCTGCCGTTTCATATCGGGCATCTCCTGCTACAAGCTCATCCGTGAAACTGAAGGCCTCTCGATTCTGGACGATGGAATAACGACCCGACACAATACCGAGAGTGCTGTTATCAGAACTACGAGCGGTACGGAAGTAATTCGGGATCTGGATACCATTCTCATTGAAAATAGGCTTCTTCTCTACTTCCCAATCAAGTCCCGCAATCTTCAGGGCTTCTTCACTGGTCAGGGCTTCTTCAACAGCAGTGCCAAGACCATGCCAAGGGACAAAACGACCGTTCTCCTCATTAGAAGTATAGAACATGGATTCGACAAGAGCAGACATTGTTGTATCTCCTTTACAAAATATTTTTTATTGATTATAGTCTAATTATATTATGTCGTAGGGGTGAAATCAACTAACACTTATTTTACTTTTCAAGATTATATGTTCTTAACTAATAACTTCCGTATTTTCAATACTTAGGGTTTTTCGGTTTATTTCTTATGGGATCCATATGCTTCCCGCATCCAGTAGGTTGTTCCTTCCTCTTCCGGAACAGTGATTGTGACGATACCCTTATACGTTTCAGGATGATTCTTCATATACTGAAGCCGATAGATTCCTACCTTACATTCTACAGGAGTCTTACAGGTGTACTTTTCTCCGTCTTCAAACAGAATCTGAAAGGCACCAAAATTGTTGGAATACTGACGGACAGTGTTGATGATAAAATCCAGATTGGTAGTCATGAGAATAAATTCCTTTCTTATTTTAATATTTAATCTCGTAAGGAGTATCAGACCAGTCAATTCCAGTTACATAACCAGAAATTGACTTAAGGATCTCTTCATCCTTTACTTCGTGGATCAACCTCTTAGTGTCAACATCACTCTTCTTATCATCATCAAACCAGGCATTACCAGAGGAATGATAAGTAGCATAGTTTCCACTTTTCAGAGGAACACGAATTCCTTTACTGAAGATAACTTTGAAGTCATCTTTATTTTCTTTCGACAACTCAAAATCATTCATCTCACAAGAGTTAATGCAGAACCCGTCGTCATATTCGGAAAGCCAGGTACGAATAGTTCTGCCACACCTCTGACATACTCTGTAAACAGATCTGTTTTTATAGTCATTCTCTATCCAGTCATAATAACTGACAGGCATTACATGAATCGTACCACAACTACAAAACCTAACATCGTATTTCCACATAATAGGCACCCCTTTCACATATCTTTCCAGAAGTCAAGTTTGGTCCATCCAAAATCATCACAGTAGTAAACTCTGATATTCAATTCGTCATCATCAGACAGAAGAATGATATCCGACACGCTCATCGACCGGACACCGGGGTGATTCTCCTGGGACTGGTTCATCAGAGAGAAAAGAAGCTCAAGAGCTTCGTCATCAGAAGCAGCAAAGATTTCGCCCTCCTGAGCCAGATCGTAATCAGAAACCTTAAACCCGTTCTCCTTGGCAAACTCAAAGGGCTCGAACCTATAATCTCTGTTGTTTGTCATATACCAAGAGTAGAGCATCTTCTGTTCTCCTTTCTTAGAACGCTATCACATTTATCGGGCTGGGTCTTTTATCCTGTCTCTCTATCTACAATAATAACATATAATAACAATTAGAATAAATCAACTAATAAAAAAAGCTGCCGAATTTCTTCGACAGCAATTAACATATAATATGTTATTTTTCTTTATCTTCAAGAACCCAAATATCACCACGTCTTTCAATGACGTTATAATTTTCATACACTTCATTGATGCTAACGCTATCGTCAATAATACATTCATATTGATTTCTCTCATTAGTGCGCCAATGAGATTTACTTGTACCTATAATAATAGGCATTGAAATCATCGCAAGTAAAGAAATAGTACCAAAAATTATAACGCCCTTGTCAGTACTGTTTAGCATCAAAACAAGAGCCACAATACAAACAACACCTATCGCAAGAACTGTCGGCACAACCCACTGTGCACATTCATCAACTAGGGTTGTATTCAGAATTGTAATTCCGTCCATACCGTTAATTCCATCCTTTACATCATGTCTAAAAATAAAAGGTAGTTAGATTCTGTGATGCTTAAACTCCCGAGCTTCCAAACCCACCGGAGCCTCGGTCAGTGTCATCAAGACTTTCTACTTCAATGATCTCTGTTTTGATACAAGGGAGAATTGTAAACTGAGCAATACGGTCACCGTGATGAATGACTTGAGGTTCGTCGCTGTCGTTCCGAAGAACAACCATCCATTCTCCTCGATAGTCACAGTCAATTATCCCAGTGCTATTTGCAAGACGAAGGCCTCTCTTACAGCCCATTCCGCTACGAGCATAAACAGCGGCAAAATATCCTTTCGGAATGGACGTTGTAAAACCAGTGTGAAAAGAGAAAGAGCTATGAGGGGGAACAGTTTCAGAAAGAGCTGCACTAGAGCCTAGGTCAGCATAAATGTCAAAACACGCATCAGTTTCATGCGCCTTTGTAGGAATTGTTGCTGTATTAGAACACTTTTTAATCTGCATACTAACAAGGGGAAATACGTTAGAGGACCCGTATGTAAAACCTGTGTTTTGATCTTCTACAAGATATGTTGTAGCAGATATACGACCTGTTTCCAGATCTTTTACAGGATCTTCTGCGGCAGGTTGTGCAGCATCCTCGTTCTTATTAGCTCTATATCTCTTTCGATACTCAGCAACCGTACAATGATTTGCACTGGAATACTGTTCCGGAAGTACTGCACCATCAAACTCCCAGTTACAGTTATCGCAGATCCAGAAAGAGTCCAACGTAGGTTCTCCACAAATAGGACACTTAACAATAGTGTACCCATAATTCTGAAATTCTTCAGTTTTCTTCAGCTCTTCAACTGTCATCTTTATACCCCTTTCTTATTCCGTTGCTGGAAGCTCGTCTACATATTCAAGTGCTTTCTTCCCAGTAAACTCTCTTAAAGGCCTGTGGTAGAAAGTTACAATAATGGGCTCTCCTTTAGGACTTCTGTGATATACAACATACTCTTCCGTTTTAGTGTTGTACTTAATGTACGCCTGTTGCCCTTTATTATCAACAGCTACATATCCAAGGATACTTTTGTAATCAACACGACTATTTGCAAGGCGATCTGCTGCCTGCTCATAACTGTCTTCCGTCATGTGCTTACCAAATTCTTTTTGGTCTACAACATGTTTTTGATACTTCTTTGATTTTACAGAAGGGCTAAGAAAGCGTTCCTCTAAATCAAAGTCCTCTGTAGTTAATCGTGTAAACTTCATTCTTACAAACCTTTTTCAAAATTTATTCCTTCTTATTTGTTATCTATTTCTATGGTACTCGGTACTGGACTTGAACCAGCGACCTCTCGGGTGTAAACCGAACGCTCTAACCAGCTGAGCTAACCGAGTATATTATCATTATATAGTAAAGTGGCAGATGAAATCAACACCCGCCACTTATTTTGTTTGGTGGGCCGAGCTAGGATCGAACTAGCCGAGCAATTAAGCACCTGATTTACAGTCAGGTCCGCTACCTTCTACGGAATACCGGCCCATATGAAATGGTGGGCAGTATGGGACTTGAACCCATATGAGCATCCGCTCGAGTGATTTTAAGTCACTTGCGTCTACCTGTTCCGCCAACCGCCCATTTAAAACAAGACAGCCAATAATGTAAAATATTCAATATCTTTTTATAAGTAACTAGTTGCTGTTGCTGTCTTAATAAACTTCTACTAGACGCTTTATCAGGTTCATATTAACAGTATGATTGATAATGTATTGCTGTTAGCGTCTACATTTTTTATTCTTTTAGCTTCATGGTGATTACTTTGGAACGAAAAACTATGAGATCTTGTTTACTAAAGTTCTCAAATGACCTTATCCAAATATTATTAGGAAGAGCTACTACAAACTTAACGGCTTCCTCAAGAGAATTGAACTCCTTTGTGAAGAATCCCTTATTAGGGCGACGTCCTAGATATCCACACTTGAAATAATGTTCAATTCGGAATAATCTGACAAAAGTGATTTTGTACATCTGTTTAACTCTCCTTTGTTAACAATCAGATCCTCTACACACACATCAGTGAGTTAGCTACGTGTCATTCGATACTCAGTCCGTATCTCCAACCATTCCATCGAGGAGTAATTGATTGTTCCAGCTTCAGGCTATACAGCATAAGCAAGATATCTGAATAACTTGCTGGTCGGTTGTGAACCGCATACACTTGTTAATTAACGAAGAGTAACTTGCTATTACTTGCGCCCTTTCACTTCCCAAAAGCGCTATATGGTACTCCCGATTGGATTTGAACCAATAGTCTCTCGATTATAAGTCGAGGGCTCTAACCAATTGAGCTACGAGAGTATATTGTTACTGGGATAGTTTGAAAATAACTTCGTGGCCGAGGCTTCTCACTTCTGAGATTCTCTTTCTCGAAATTTTTTCTTTCTACACCTCTATTATATTATAGAGTGCTACCGAAATCAACTAACTAATTACAAGACGCTAAAGACAGAAAGGAGGTACACTTGTGATGGTGTAGTAAGAATTATAAAAATTATAAAATAATTTTGCTGTATGCGTCTTTTATATGGTCCAAGTGAAGAGATTCGAACTCCCAGCTTCTGCGCCCCAAACGCAGCCGTCTACCAATTGACTTACACCTGGGTTTTTTGACGGGTTGATTTAATTATTCTTTGTGTTGGTCCCGTCTCGCCAATGCACATCAGTGTAGCGCGACTACACCTCTGGCGGGGAGTACACGACTCGAACGTGCACTACCTTTTACAGGTAGGAAGGATTAGCAATCCTTTGGACTACCGATTATCCCAACCCCCCATATGTTCAGGGCTGAAAATTCAGCCCTTATGTTAACAGCTGTTTATACAATGTCTTTTACTGCATTCTCTACGGCATCGTATCGAGGATTCATTATCGTCTCCAGCAACGCCTTGTAAGGGTCAAGTTCATTTGTCAAGACCATCTTACAAACAGAAGGAGAAAATCCACTGACAAGAGCTACTCCAAGATCGTTCTCTTTCATCGGAATAGCTCCTGTACGGGAACAAATATTCCAGAAAACAAGTCTGGGAATCTTATACCCAGCATTCTCCCACTTATTCCGAATTGTGTCAAACAGCGTCTTAGAAGGAGATGCAAACCCACGTCCTCCGCGGGTAGCTGTGTCAAATTCCATGTCACTGAGGATCAGAATATTCTGCGGGATGTCTTCTTGCTTACAATTTGTACGAATTGCAGTGTCAAGAATCAGATCAAATACAGCTTCAATATTTGTATTGGTCATTTCACTGTGGCTACGAGCAATACGAATGTTATCAAGAAGAGTTCTTCCGTCAAGACTTACAAACTGGGGAAAAGAGGAGAATGTAATATAACGGTTCTTGTACGGACCTTTGCTATGCTGCGCAAAATAGATTGCAAGGGAGTGAGCAACTTCCCAGGCAGTGACACGAGTGTCGCCTATATTACAACACATCGATCCGCTACCGTCTGCAACAACCATTGTAGAACCATTGCCCTGAACATAGTCCGGAAGGTTATTCCAAAGCTGCTCAACTGTTTTATCAAGGGTGCTACCCCAACCATACTTATGAACTACATCATGAGGAAACAGCGTAGCAGCGTTAATCTTCTTTTCGCCCTTCTGCAAAGATTCAAGGTACTTATTACGACGTGCTTCATCGTGACGAAGGAAGGCATCTTTGTAAAGAAGATTGGCCTGGGAAGGAACAGACTCATAGTCAATATTTTCCCACTGTTTAGCAGACATCATCGTCTCTGTGACATTGAGTTTGCTACGAAGTTTACTGAGGATTTTACGGTACTGACGTTCTGTCAGGTCAAGAGACTTAGCCAGAATACGAGCCGTTCCACGAGTCTTATCGGAAGAGGTGTTTACAGAAGGCATCCACTTTGCCAGAAGAGAAATAGACTCGTTTCGGTTAGCAGCAAGAATGTCCTGGGCAAGCTGATATCTAACTACACGAACGACAGCGTTACGCACTCCGTCAGTCATAGACATCAGATCCCAAAGGTCATCCCAACGACCGTAGATAGGAACAAGAGGAACAAGAGATTCTACAAGCGCAGAATTTCTAATGGCAAGAGCTTTCATGCAAACACGAAACAGTCGACGCTCTCCCATGCCTCCACGAATATCTCTAGCAAAGAAGAGCCAACGCATTGCCAAGACAGGATCCTCTTCAAATGCAGCAATAAATTTACGGGCAACGTCTGCTTCCTTCATATTTCGAAGTGACGAAACAGAGAAGTTCAGGTCAAGGAGATACTTTCCTGTAGTCTTATGGCCAAGAGCACCATTCTCGGTGTGAACCAGGGTACCGATATCCTGAGTCTTTTTCATTTCGTTCATAAATTCCATGTTATCTTGTCCTTTCTAAACACTGTTTTTGGTCCATATACCATACTATTAAACTTGCTGTAAGTGTTTCTAACAAAATAAAGCTGATGTAAAAAGCCGCTGAACATCCTATTGTAACGCTTTCAACTTGCGGGACTTCTATTGTTTATTTGCTAGCAGAATTTGAACCATTAACTATAGCGACTAACTACATCAGGAAAGGGAGTGAAGCTGATGTCTTTACGACATCTGGCGCGCCCCTGAGGTGCCGACCCCCATACCCTCATCAGGTACACACTGTTTTCAAGACAGGTCCCAGAGCCGTCCGGGGTAAGGACGCGTATTTGTTTATGCTTATATTCTATTATATTGTGAGCTTGAAATCAACTAAAAGTGGGCAGAAAAGCAAGGTTCCCACAATATCAACACCGCGTGCTTTAAGTGTATTCTGCGCTTCTTGGCTTAATAGAACGATTCCAGAAACTTGTAGATTTCCTCGTCCGTCTGCTTCTCGTCAGTCCGAAATGACGCTATCAGCTTCTGCGCCATCTCGTCCGAGCCATAGTCCCTCTCAAGCAATTCCGTTGCCGTCAGTTCCTGCTCCGCCATTCATGCCGCCCCCTATCAGATTATTTTCAATACTACACTAACTTAATTTGTTTTTTAACGTTCAAGCGAATACGTTTAGACGACTTGCACGGCGGACACTTTTTAATTTTAACAAGACGCGTAATTTACGGGATCGAACCGTATCACTTTAGAATTCAAGTCTAAAATTTTAACCATTAAGTATGTTGCTGTGTGCGTCTTTAGAGCGATGAAGAAATAAAATCTTTTTAAATGGTGGACCGTATCGGGCTTGAACCGACGACCTCTGGAATGCAAATCCAGCGCTCTCCCAACTGATCTAACAGCCCATGAAAACAGATATTGTCAAGCCTTATTCAAATAAGTGTTTGCATAACCTGTTTAAATCGTTATCATACTTAAACATATTGACCAGATAATTATTAAGTATGATAACTAGGAAATAACCATTTAATAAAGACAATGTCATTAGAGGTCAACCGAACAACACTTTCTTTACAATAACTTGGATTTATGTTATTTGGTAAAGCTTTACGTTTTCTACTTGCATCCTGGCAGAGGTATGTAAAGGAAATAAAAGGGAGATAACGACTCGAACGTTAATCAGCGATTTTGGAGACCGTCATTCTAACCAATTAAACTATCTCCCTGTATGATAGCTAATACTTGTATCTCCTACACTATCAGGGACTATACAAGAAGTGAGTTTTAAGGAAACACCAACTCTTCTCAAACCTACATTTCAGAGCAATCTTTATTTCACTGTTTCGTTGTTAAGAGTGAAGATCTGTAATGTTCTGCAATCTCTCTATACGTTCTAATTTCAGTTCCTAGAAAAGAACCTTAGGGCTTACACTGTCCTCTAAGCGACCTGTGCACAATTATGCTCTGCACTGGAGCATGGTGGTCCTTAGTAGATTTGAACTACTGACCCTACGATTATCAATCGTATGCTCTAACCAAACTGAGCTAAAAGACCTTATAGTGGTTCCCGTTATCAGGCTTGAACTGATGACTCCGCCCTTAAAAGGGGCGTGCTCTACCAACTGAGCTAAACGGGATTATAAAAGACGCAGAAGAAGCTGCGCCTATTTGGTGCCAGCAACAGGACTCGAACCTGCAAGCCTCTCGGCACGTGCTCCTAAGGCACGCGTGTATACCAATTTCACCATACTGGCATATAACTAAATAAAATTACATCGATCTACCAACTGAGCTAAGAAGCCGGATCAGAAGTCTTGGTCAGTCAACTTCTAGGAGAGCTTCCACCTTGAACGCTTCGTCTACTTCGGGCATCCCCTCACGTCTGACGCTCATCTCTCTTTGCCCTACTTCTATATTTCGTCGTTGTGATGTAGGGCTCACATACGAACGGGACTCTTTAGGGTGTCCCCAAGGTTTACCAACCTATAAAATAAACCCGTTACAATTCACCATTCAATATGGTGTAACGCGTACCCCCTAAGTTGTGTAGCAATACCTTAGGCAAAAGGATTTTTCGTGGTTGCGCATGATCTCAAAGCTACGCACACTGGCACCCCAGAAGGGACTCGAACCCCCGACCCTGCGCTTAGAAGGCGCATGCTCTAGTCCAGCTGAGCTACTGAGGCATATAAAACAAGACACCAAATTCTTTGAAACCAAAATTCAAATATAGATTGTTATTGCTGCTTGTGTCTTTAATTGGTTGCGGGAGCCAGATTCGAACTGGCGTCTCAAGGGTTATGAGCCCCGCCTGGAACCGCTCCATATATCCCGCGATATAATGGTCACGCCTACGGGACTCGAACCCATATTACGTGCGTGAAAGGCACGTGACCTTACCAGTTAGTCGAAGGCGCGATTTGGCGGGAGATAAAGGAATTGAACCTCTATAGGTCGGTTAACAGCCGACTGCCTGAACCATTAGGCTAATCTCCCATGTGGACGGGTGTAAGGGAATTGAACCCTCATCTTCTGATTGGAAGTCAGAAATAATAGCCATTATACCAACACCCGACAATGGAGCTCCCAGTCCGAATCGAACGGACATCTGAGCATTACAAGTGCCCTGTACTAACCTTTGTACTATGGGAGCATATTTTGTATGGCAGGGGACCAAGGTTCCGCCCCTCGGTCTTTCGGGTCAAAGCCGAACGTACTACTATTGTACTAGTCCCCCTTATATCGGTGGGCCTTTTAAAGTGTTGCCCAGCACTTCATTAGAAGGTCTGAAGTTTATCTCCTGTGTGAATTTTAGTAATACGCATAGGCAATACTTCCCTTCACTATTTCATATAACACGACAAATTATATATTTTCCTAATAAAATATTCAACTTGTTTTGTTGCTGTTATTGTCGTATTTCTTGTTAAGCGTGAAAATAATTCAGCATCGAAGAATTGTACTTCGGAATGCTTGCCTGCTTCTTCTTACAGGGCTTACCAGCTCCCTGCTTGGCCTTCTGCTTAGGTACAGGAGCAGAGTAATTCGGATTGGCACTACAATACTTATTCTTGCATTTGTTGTTTCCAACTCCGCAAGTTGCATAACAGTCATTATACATAACAGTCTTCAATCTCCTCAAGATCATCTTTGGCAGACAGATAATCGAACACTGACTGCGCTCGATAGTTAATCATCTTGTTGTAGAACATTTGAGCTTCGTGAAGAGCTTTCTTCGCTTCCTTCACTTTACGAGAGGCTCGTGCCTGACGCTTATCTGCAACCTTCAGGTTACAACGAGCTACTGCAAGTTGGATCCCCTTGTCCATATCGAATTCATCGTTGGGGTGGCAACGCGCTACACCTCGTACCGTCTTTCCTGCGTAAGTACTTGTTGCTACGACAACCTTTGCGTCGGAGTCAACATGTACTCGACAATGACCATAAATCATGGGAACCTGGGCTTCGTTCATTTGTAAATACCTCTTTCTGTTATTTCCTTATACTTTTAGGAAAGTATACTATTTAGCACTAAAGATTTTACTAAAATTATTTAGTACTCAGAATCTTCTTCCTTTTCGCTCTTGTTGACCTATCGTCTGTTATTTTTTATGTTATCATTATAAGTGATAACACGATGTAAATCAACTTCGTCTCTTGAGAAGAAAATTCTTTCTTTTCAATGTTCAATGTTTACATTCTTCATTATATTATGAATGATCCTATAAATCAACTAATACGTTTTGCATACTGATTTGACGATGCAAGTTGCACTCCTAAAATATCGTCAAACCTTGAACCCGTATGTGGGACAAATCTTCCAAACTTAACAATTATATTCTTAAACTGTGATAATTCATCTATGTTCGATTTTATCTCTTCTTCTGTATACCCTGTATATACAATTACTGTGTCGTCTGTTTTTTGTCGAAGCTCTGATACTAGTTTCAGAAGATCTTCGTATGAGTCAAACGGCTCTAGCCCTCCACAGACTACTGTAGAAGTTATTGGATTTGATAAGTATCTTTCAACAACTTCTTCTACTGGAATTGTAATATTAGGGGATTTGGAAAGGCTGCTGTTTTGACAGCAAACCTCTCCGCACTCCTTCTCACATTTAAACGTACATGTCGGAAAGATTACAAACATACAAGGGTCTTTGTACTGACAAAAATCTTCGTCTTTAATTCCCTTTAACAACATGTTAAGAATCCATCATTCCTTCACAGTTTAAAACATTGTACCACTTTCTCATATCGCTTTCTTTCTTGCGAATGTTCTGGTAACTAGATTTTGGCGTATAAAATCCAACTACACGTTGAAACTTTTCTGCAATGACTTTACTGCCACAAACAGGACAAGTATCCCCACCAACATAAGAATGACTGTTTTCACAAACATTTATTGTTGTAGTGAACGCAAAATAGATAACCCCCTTAGCAGCCACATAGTTTAACATGTCCCAAGCTGCCTTCTCACTAGGAAATCTATTTTCAATGTTGATGTGAGCAATACATCCGCCGCCACACTTCATGTCAAACAGACTTCCCAAACGACACTTTTCTTTAAGCGTGCAAGGCTCATACAGAGGTATCCACTGGTTAGCATATATGAAGTACTTGTCGTTGTCAAACAATAGATTGTCCGCCTTGCACATAACTCCTGCAGCGTTTTCTGCGGGGACAAATTCTAGGTTGAACGTAAAGTCACATTCAAAACTGTCCTTAACTTCATTTATAGTATCTAGAATCTGTGTTGCAAATCGGATACCGTCATCTGAGTATGATTTATTACCAAACTCGTCAGTGTCAATGTAACCGAACATATCCATAACTTCATACAAGCCAATTCCTCCAATGGTGCTGAATTGTTTTGACAGTTCAACTGCACCTTCCTGGAAGTTCGGAAGAAGACCCTTTTCAATATTACGTTGAAGAATATGCCGCATACTAGTAAGAGCCTTACAGTCTAGCAGTACACGCTCCCGAAGAATGTCAAGGTACTTCTTTTCCTTGCAGTTAGATTCATATGCAATTCGTACAAGGTTTATAGTACTTACACGACAAGATCCTGTGCTTAAAGCTGTTCCGCCTACGCTATTCACGAAAACATCTAACTTTGACGTGTCTGACAGAAGACGACAACAATTGCTTAGAGTAGAAACATTGTCGCTAACAAAGAAGTTAGAGTCACTCCATAAGATATTATGATTACTACACCATCTGGCAAAGTCATTATCGACAAAAAGATCCCAGTTTTTGGTTTTAATCATCTCGTCCAACTTTTCCTGCGGAATATCTTTCTTCCGAAGAAGAGAATAAGTAAGGACTGGGAATGTAAACATAGAAGTGTGTCGAGTCTCACTTACAACTTCCATAAATACTTTCTGAACATTGATAAAATCTTCAATGTGATCAATAGCAAGTGTTCCGTCTGGGAAGATAATACCACCAAACAAATTCTCCAGGTACGGACGGTCAAATATAGAAACATTTGTAAATGCACATTGATTGATTCTAAGGAAGGGTTGGTTCAATCTATAAATAAACTTCTGAAAATTCTGACGTAGATATGTGTCAGGATCCTTTAAGTAATAATCATTTTCACAATCCTTCTCCCAGAAATACCATGCCCAGATAAGAACATTGGGAAGGCCTACAGCACCGGATTGTCGATTAGAAAGAAAACTAATGAACTCAATTACATCATCAAAGTATGTTGTTAGATGTTTCGGAGGCTGATTGTTGTAGCCTGATAAGAAGAAAAGACCTTCTCTAGCGAGTCTACTAAGGTCTACGGCATAGCAATACGGGAAGTAGCTTGCAGTAGTTGCATCGTTCAGGTAGAAACCTTTACTAAATTCTTGCTCAAGCCACTGACGAGCTGCTTTGATTCCCCAACGCTTTTTGATTTCGTAGAATATCTTGTTAAGAGCAAACAGCTTATCTGTGCTCTTTCCCTTTTCTGTAATAAAGCTACGAATGTCTCTTCTGTTAGCATTAGCGTTTGGGTCAATACTTACATCCGCAAGGGTATTGTTAGAAACAAAGTGGTCTAGAAATTCCGAGTTGTCTAACTGACTGGGGTGGATACCATTGATAAACTCAAAGTCTTCTCCATACTTTACTTTAAGGTTTTCTAGGCATCTTTCAAAATCTTTATTTAATTTAAGAGTGATTTCCATATGTATACTTACTGACCTTTCACAAATGTAACTGCTTCTGTAAATCCAAGAACTTGTCCGTTTACTTCAAGTTTTGGGCATTCTGTAAACCCTTTCTGCTTCATCAGTTCCATGTCTCGTACCGTATTGTAAGAAATCTGTTTCTTTTTCAACAGATTTTCTAGAACTTTGCATTTTGGACAATCAATTGTGTATAGTGTAATCATAAATTCAACCTTTTTCTTCATATTTAGAAACATATTCTAGAAGTTGCGCTGAGTTGTAGAATTTTCCGTCAATCACTGCAAAAGGAAAAACAGTTACATGATACTTATTAGCAACGGATCGTACCTTGGCTTCATCGTCTATAAGCTGATAAGGTACACCCTTAGACTCCATGTACCACGAAAATGTTTCGCAAGTCCCACAGTGAGTACTGTAGTACTCAATCATTCAAATACCTCATTATAGTAACTCTAGTAGTTTTTGATAACTCTGAATAATGATAAATACAGAATTCCAGTTGTCTGCCCTAACAAGATCGTTACTTGATTCATCAAAATCTGTGTTGTGGGGTGCATTAAACAAGATCCCGAAATATTCCCCGTTAACAAAGTTTTCAGGGTTGTCATCAACTAGTATGTCTCCCTTAATCAAATACTTGTGAGATGTTACAATAACTTGATCCCAGGAAAGAAAGGGGAGATACTTGAATAAGCATCTCTCTACCTTTGGTACAAGGGTGGTATACCAAGAAGAAGTAACAATAAATACTTCATGCCCTTGATCCATTAGTTCTTTGATACTATCTGCGGCACCCTCTTTAACGGTAACAGTATCCCACAAAGATTCTTCATTAAGAACTTCATAAATCTGTTTCTCCGTTAATAATGTTGGAAACGAGAGTTGCATATCCCAGTTTCTTATATCAAACCAATTTACTTCTGTTCCGTATTTCTTATTAAGTAAATGAACCCATGCCTCTCCTAAATTTTCAATCGTGTCATCCATGTCAATTAAAATTCTCAAGGTCAACCTCCTTGTTCAGAAGATGTGTATATTATTATACAATAACGTCATTCTACCAAATCATCCTGATGCTTGAGCAAGAATTTCCGGCTAACATTCTTGAAAGAAAGGTCACATATAGGGTCTCGAAGAACAAAACCTTCACGAATAACAGCAGGATTGACGACAGACTTTCCGTCTGCCATGACTTTGAATTCCTCCATGTCTTCGGGCATCTTGAATTCAGTGTCAAGAATAGGTACCCACTTCATTCCCCAGGACTCAACAATGCGCTTTCCGTCACGAGAATCTATTCTGCCACAATCCGAACGGATAAAATTGAAAACATACAGATCATCTTCTTTCAGTTTCAGAGGATTACCCTGAACATTTCCTACAGATTCACCCTGGATACAAACATACTTCAATTCTGGGTTGTTAATAAGGTATTCTTTCAGATGATTTTCAATATCATACTTCTTCGCCATCGCCCAGTAGATATTATACTTGTGGTAACAGTTCTGCTCTTCATTCAGCTGTCTAACATTACGAGACGTAACATAGAATTCAAACTTGTTACGTCCATGAAGACGTTCAAGAATATAAGTACTTGAAGTACCGTCAAGTTTTTCGGTTACAATAAGTGGTCTGGGATACCCGAGAAGATGAGGGAGGTTCTCAATACGAGTTTCGTCCGTTTTATGAACAAAATCAAACTTTGTCGGAAATCCTTTAGGAGTGTCCTTCTTCTTTCCAAAGAATACAAAAAGAATTTTTCTGCCCCACTTATGCTTCAACACCCACTTGAAGAAAGGCTTCTTAAAAAGCTGCTTCTTACGGTCACACATTGAACGATATTTAGCTTCATTAGACGGACCATCAGCTTTTCTAACGTTGTCTTCTTCCACATAGTATTTAATACCGAGTTCTTGTGTGACGTCCTGTCCTTCTTCATATGATGCATTAGGAAGAATTGAAAGAGGCATAATAAGCCCCTGTGAGTACTGACCTCTAAGTCGAATTGTACGAACACGGAACTTCCGATCTCTAAGAAATTCAAACTCAGGGCGTTCAGGAACTTTACTGTCAATTTCAATATAGACTACCTTGTCGCCAATATTGAAACCATCTTTCTTTGCAATTACAACCTTCCACCCTAGAACAGTTGCAACCTCAATGTTGTCTGCTCCTTCAATAGGCTGAATATTAACAATCTTTTCAACGTGAGCAAGAGCCCTCTGTGCCATTAGTAATTACCTCCTATATCAAATAAGTTTTTTCTGTGTGTATCGTGTAATAATTTTCTTCCACGTTGGAAGAACGGAAATATGTGTAATATTTGAATCTTCAGTTGTAGAATATGTCTCAAGTGTAATCTTCTTTTCGGGTCCTTGAAAAACGGAAATACTATCTTTTAACACTGTTTGAAGATACTCTTCGTGCGCATCTTCCTTTTCTTCATACTTATGATTCTTGATAAAACAATTCTCACACAAAGGAAGTATCCAACCATTGTAAGTCATGTGGGAAAACGGATAAGGAACTCCACAGGAGATACAAACAAAAGAGCTGAGATACTCATACGACATAAGTACATCACGTATCTGTCGAGTTTCGTGAGTGGTATATATGCAGAGCCGTCCCCACTTTTCTTTGATTTCTGTAATACAAAAATCGTCAGGAACCCCGTCAGGAAAACTGTCTATAATAGCTTTATTTAAATCTTCAAACAAAAGATCCCCAAATGCTTCAAGCCACCCAGCGGGAATAATGTCCGCCCACGTTACCATGTCGTCCGTTACTTCAAGAGATTTGTCACCAATACGGAGCCACGGGTAACGTTCTGCAAGTTCTTTATTTGTCATCTTCGCTACCCTCATCTGAAACAGGACCGTTGATATCGGGAGGTGCAACAGAACCTTCTACAGGAGTGGCAGGCGAACTGGTACTTGTAGGGTTAGCACCGCCTTCCACAACACTGTAACGAGGAATGTTTGAAATTACATTGTTAACATAACCTACATACAGGTAGTTAAGAGCATTTAGATAGTTAACAACCTGATTCTGGTTTTCACTGTTCCACACCCGGTTCATAGTGTTGAGAAGACCTCGTACGTTTCCACTCTTGTCGTTGATACTTTCAGAAAGAAAATCTGCAAAAGAATAATTCTGGTCAATGTACTGCTCAATGCCTTCATCATTGTAATAAACATTATCAACTTTGTATATGGTCATTTCTAAACTCCTTTATGATAAACTAGTTTACTCTAATTATAATATACGACTATACTAAATTCAACTAATAATAGGTTGTAAGAGTTTTAAAATATAGGTAGTAAGTTCTTTACTAAGTTAACAGCAAGTTCTTTACTAAGTAAAGACCAAGTTCTTAACTTAGTTAACTCAAATAATAACAATTGAACAATTATATTCATATATAT